>SWCD01000112.1_pt1 | contig 270334 bp, 234 predicted proteins | sample 4693011 | NCBI WGS metagenome assembly SWCD01 (sample SAMN10267278, study PRJNA491770) | bioreactor metagenome | isolation source: DHS bioreactor inoculated with marine | place: Japan: Omine Ridge, Nankai Trough
TCATTTGAATTGGTAAAACAAGTTCATGCTTTGGGTATAGATTCATGGTTTTGTGCTTTTAATATTTATGATGATGATCCAAGGGGTTCATTGGAATGGGGCAGTAATGCTCATGGCACATATGAAGAATACAGAACACCAAGAGAAGGTATTTTTCTTCGCTATTATGAGGCGGGACAAAAAGGCGAATCCCTTTTAATAAATGAAATCGATGAGGATGAATGTCCCCGTCATTATGAATATTTATGTACCCTTCCCGGTGTAGGAGAACAGTTACTTCAAATGAAAGATGCGGGATTACCTTTCCCTACTTCGCAAATTGATCATGTGGCGTATTTTAAGTACGGCTACATCATTTTTATTACATTTGAACCGGCACTGGAAGCGCATAATACCTTTAAACGGTTTGCTAAAGTCTTCGAACAGAGCTACACCCGTTTTCTAGATCTCCAAAAAGCAGAAGAACAAGTCCGGCTAGCTGAACAGCAAGCGTCTCTAGATCGAGTCCGTGCAGAGATAGCTTCAATGCGCACAACGGATGATTTGGAAAAAATAACTCCGCTCATTTGGCGGGAACTGACAACATTAGGGATACCATTCTTCCGCTGCGGTGTATTTATTTTTGATGAACCGAATGCTATTGCACATGCATATCTTTCAACGCCGCTCGGAAAATCTCTTGCAGCCTTGCACGTAAAAATAAATGACACATGGCTGGAGAACGCAATTAAACATTGGCGACAGGCAAAAATATACCATGAAATTTGGGACAGGGAACAATTCATTGCCTGGACACAGACTATGATGGATCAGGGATTTGTCGAAAGTAAAGAACAATTTCAAGCAGGCAAGGAAGCGCCGGAAATTTTGTCGCTGCAGCTCTTTCCTTTTAATCAAGGAATGCTGTATGTTGGAAGCAAGCATCCTCTGTCTGAAGAAGAAATTAAAACAGCGCAAAAGCTTGCCGATTCATTTGGTGTTGCGTACGCACGATACGAGGATTTTCAAAAATTGGAAGCAGCCAATCATCGTAAATCTTTAGAGCTTGAAGAAGCGCGGCAGCTTCAGCTTGCAATGCTTCCTAAAGAACTTCCGCAGCTGCCTAATCTTGATATTGCAGTTTATATGCAAACAGCAACTGAAGTAGGCGGAGACTATTATGATTTTAATGTTGGAGAAAATGGCGAGCTAACTGCAGTAATAGGTGACGCAACCGGGCACGGAATGAAAGCCGGAACGATTGTTACGATTACAAAAAGTCTATTCAATAGCTTGGCTCATGATGATAATATTTTGAATACGTTCTCAAAAATTTCTAAAGTTATTAAGGATATGAAATTCAAACAGCTTTCAATGTGTTTGATGATGTTAAAAATTCATAAGAATAAAATAATTATTTCTTCTGCAGCAATGCCGCCTGCTTTAATCTATAGAAAAAAGAAAAATATAGTTGAAGAAATTGAATTGAAGGGAATGCCTCTCGGAGCTATGGAAAATTTTCCATATGAAATAAAGAATACTTCAATTAACAGCGGAGATACAATTTTATTAATGAGTGACGGCCTGCCCGAATTACATAACGGCACCAATAAAATGTATGGCTATGATAGAATTATAAATGAGTTTAACTCTGTTGGAAATAAAGCACCTGAAAAGATCATTGATCATCTAAAAAAATCAGCGGCAAAATGGATAAACGGAAATGACCCCGATGATGATATTACATTTGTTGTTATAAAAGTGAAATGATTATGTTTAATAATAACTTAAGAATTTGGAGTATGATTACTAAAAAGTTCAGTCCAATTCAATTATTCTTCGTTTTAATGTTGATCTTTAATTTGAGTTTTATTAACGCCCAACTTCTTCAGAACAATTTTGAACATTATACAAAAAATGATGGGCTGCCATCAGATGAAATTAATGCAATTATGCAGGATCATTTAGGATATTTATGGATTGGAACGAATAACGGATTGTCCCGATATGATGGATATAGTTTTGAAAATTTTACAGTAGTTAAAGGAAATACAAAATATCTTCAATTGCCATTGATTACTGCTATCTACGAAGATTCAGAATATAATATTTGGATTGGAGCAGTAGGCGGCTTAATGAAATATAATAGATTAAAAGAAACATTTACACTTTATGATTATAATGATTATGAAAAAGCTGAAAAACGTACCTTTTGGATAACATCAATTCAAGAATCGAAAAATGGTGATATTTTATTTGGTGTCTTTGATTTTTTCTATGATGATATAAAAAATGGACTATACTACTTAAAGGCTGGTTCTCATAAAGTAGAGTTGTTAGAATTAGCTGATGAAATAAGCACAAACGCTGTTTCTCTTATATTGCCAAAGCAAGATGATCTATTCTACATAGCCACATTTGACGGTATTGCTGAATATGATCATAATTCACGTAAGTATGTAACTTTTCCATCAAATGGGCATAATGGAGTAACTGCGGTTCTGCCTGATTCAAACTCTTTATGGCTCGGGATAGCTGGTGAGGGATTGTATAACTTTAATCTTGAAGAAAAAAAGTATAAGAAAATTACTTCGTTTGATCATTTAGTTAAATACAACGATTTTTTTCTTATTTGGGATATTAAATTTGATAAAACTGGAAATATTCTGATCACTTCAAATCGTGGTTTAGCTCAGTTAAACAAGAAGACGGGTAAAATTGTTTATGTTAATTATGATATCAATAATGCTGGTGCTCTCAATTCTTATGATTTGCGAAATATTCTTTTTGATAGATCGGGATCACTTTGGATTACGAGCAGAAATGCCGGGATAAGTAAATATAATTTAGGTCAAAATAATTTCAAAATATTTGTTCATAATCCCAATGATCCTTCTAGTATTGGCCCCGGATGGGTAGGAAGTATCTTTGAACTATCTAAAAATCAAATCTTGTTTAAGACTGAATTTGATGGACTATATTTATATGACAAGAGAAGTGATAAATTCTCTCATATCCCCATATTGAAAAATCACTTCATTGAAAAAATCATAAGAGATAGTAATAATCAAATTTGGATATGCGGCAATGGATTATTCAATCTTAATACAACTACTTGGAATACAACAAAGATAAAACTGCCAATTGGCTTTGAGCAAAATGTGATTCACACTATTTTTGAAGATTCCAGAAATACATTTTGGCTAGGTACTGCAAACGGAGTTTATATTTTAGATAAAGAAAATAATCAATTCTCTAAAATAGATTTTGAATCCCTTGAAATAGGAACAAACTTAAGTAATTCAGTAGCGAATATAGTTGAGGATAAAAACAATAATATTTGGTTTGGGACAAATGATGGCTTATTCAAATATAGCTTTATTGAAAAAGATTATTCCAGATTAGGTTACGGTAAAGATTCAACAAGTACATTAAATTCACAAGATGTAAATTCTTTATACATTGATGAAAATAATACTATCTGGGTAGGTACATGGCTTGGAGGTTTAAATAAAATTAATACGGAAACAGGCGCAATAAAATCATTTTCTAAAAAAGATGGATTTAATTCACATTCTGTACAGGCTATACTAGGTGATGAAAATAATGGTACGCTTTGGCTAAGCAGTTTTGATGGAATTTCTTTATTTAATATTTCTGATGAAAGTTTTCAAAATTTTGATATTGAGGATGGAATTTCAGGATATCAATTTGCTGATAGATCAGCTTTAAAAACTCTTGATGGTGAATATTTATTTGGAGGTCAAAATGGCGTAACTATGTTCAAATCGAGAGATATAAAAAAAGATCTATTCCCTCCCGAATTACTGATTACACATTTTAAACTTTTTAACGAGATCGTAAAATATGGAGATAATTCAATATTAAATAAGCCAATAAATGAAACTGAAAAAATTGAACTAAATTATAATGAAAATGATATTTCATTTGATTATTTAGCAATACATTTTGCTAACACTAAGAAAAATCAATATGCCTATAAATTGGAAAATTACGAAGATGAATGGCGCTATGTTGGTTCACAGAGATCGGCTATTTATCCCAATCTTCCCCCAGGCAAGTATGTCTTCAAGGTTAAGGCATCAAATAACAATGATGTTTGGACAAAGGAGCCAAAATCACTTTCCATAATAATCCAATCTCCTCCATGGAATACTTGGTGGGCTTACACAGCTTACGTAGTTTTATTTTTTGGTTTTCTTTATTCTATCAGAAGATTTGAGCTGAGTCGGCAAAGGAAAAATGCTGAGATTAAGGAAAGTCAGTTTAGAGCCGAAGCGGCTGAACTGCAGGCAAAAGCTGCTGAAGCACAATCGAGAGTTATACAAGCAGAAAATGAGCGTAAGACTCAAGAACTGGAAGAAGCTCGCCATTTACAGTTATCTATGCTCCCTAAAGATTTACCAAAAATTGAAAATCTGGAAATTGCATTCTATATGAAAACCGCAACAGAAGTTGGCGGAGACTATTATGATTATTCAATTAAGGAAGATGGTTCGCTGAACATTGCAATCGGAGATGCAACCGGACATGGAATGAAAGCCGGTACTTTGGTTTCAATGATGAAATCATTATTTACAGCAAACTCAGTTGATAAAAATTTAATCGATTTTTTTAAGTCATCTAATACTTCTCTTAAAAAATCAAATATGGAGAGAATGATGATGGGCTTTGTTATGATTAATTTTGAAGATATTAATGCAAAGTATATTAACGCCGGATTACCTCCGGTATATCATTACGTTAAAAGTGAAAATGAAATAAAAGAATTAGCCCAGCATAATTTGCCTTTAGGTGCAATGTCGGGCGACAACTATAAAGTCACAGAAATAAAACTCAAACATGGTGATGTATTATTAATGATGACAGACGGGTTCCCTGAGCTTCAAAATAATAATGCAGAGTTATTTGGATACGATAGAGTTAAGAACTCATTTACAAAAGTTACATCAAGGTCACCGAAAGAAATAATCAACCATCTTAAAGATAAAGGCGCAGAGTGGATTAATGGACGAGACCCTGATGATGATATTACTTTTGTAGTAATTAAAATTAAATAATCAGTATTTTTTAGTTGCCTATTATAGTTTCAAATTGTTTCACTAGCATATAGTTGATAAAATTACTCATTTGATTGGAGTTTATTTAATGCGCGCGCTGTTTCTATTTTTAATTACTTCTCTTTTGGTCAACGCTCAAGAGTTTGATAACACTATTATTATAAACTCAGATACACTAAAAGAAAAATCAATTTCATTGATTGAACTTTGGAAATATTCGCCTGGCGACAGCTTGCAATGGGCGCTGCCTGATTTTGATGATTCAGCGTGGGACACGCTAAATCCAAGATTAAAATGGGAACAATACGATACAGCTAATTGGAAAGGGATCGGCTGGTTTCGAAAAAAATTACTAATTGATTCAACACTATTTAATAAATCGGTTTCTTTTACGATCAATCATGTAGGTGCTTCAGAAATATTTTTAAATGGAGAAAAAATTCATTCATTCGGAAGAGTCGATGCAAATCCCGATAGTGAAATAATATACATTCCGCACGACATTCCTATCGCACTTAATTTCAGCAGAGATACGAGTTATGTTCTGGCTGTGAGATATTCCAATCATCAATCAATTACAGAGCCTGAATGGATGGACTCGTGGTATGGAGATCATGGTTTTGTAAGCCGCCTACACGAGATCAATTCACGAATTATGACTTTGATTAATAACGGCATGACAAATTTTGGGGTAAACTTTGCCATCGGCGGAATATTTTTATCGCTTTCAATTTTATACTTTCTGTTACATTTATTTTACTCCAAAAGAAAAGAAAATCTTTATTACTCTTTGTTTTCATTTTCTCTTTCAATTTTATTTTTTTCCAGCATGCTCGGCAACCTCGTGTTTCAGAATTTAACATGGGTCATTATTTACCGTGCTATTGGTATGACCGGTATTTCTGTTGCATTTTTAGGCTATCTCGGTTTTTTATATTCAATCTTTTATGAAAAAATTCCAAAGCTAATTTGGTTGTTCGTTTTGGGCGCTTTGATTTTAGCATTCTTGATCATCTACTTACCATTAAGGGAATGGGCTGGATATTTTTTACCGATCTACATTTTTTTAGCGGCAATGGAAGGGCTTCGTGTTATAATAGTTGCAATCAAAAAGGACAAGGACCATTCATGGGTAATTGGCTCAGGAGTATTAGTTTTTGTTTCACTTATACTCTTAATTTTTATTATTAATTTATTTGAATTGAATCCGCCGCAGTTGTTAATATTAGTGCTATTCCTAATTGGTTTGTTTGGGCTCCCATCTTCAATGTCCGTTTATCTGGCACGCAGCATAGCCTCCACAAATAAAAAGCTCGAAGAACAAGTTGAAGAGATTAAAAATCTCTCAGCTCAGCAGTTGGAAATTCAGAAGACGAATGCGGACTTAAAACTTGATGCCGAAAAAGAAAAAGCCGCACGAAATGAAGCAATGCTGCAGGCAAAAGCTGCCGAACTACAGGCAAAAGCAAGCGAAGCAGAACGAAGGGTTTTACAAGTTGAAAATGAACGCAAGACTCGTGAACTTGAAGAAGCACGAAGCCTCCAATTATCACTGCTTCCCAAAACATTGCCATCCGTAGACCATCTTGATATTTCTGTTCACATGGAAACAGCTACTGAGGTTGGAGGTGATTACTATGATTTTTACGAAAACCCAAATGGTGAGTTAACAGTTTTAATTGGAGATGCCACGGGGCATGGACTTAATGCCGGCACAATGGTAACAGCAACTAAGAGCTTGTTTAATTTGCTTGGTTCAAATACTGACATTGTAGATACATTTCATAGAATGTCCAGTAGTTTAAAGCAGATGAATTTCAGATTGTTATCAATGTGTTTGATGCTTTTAAAAATAAATGGGAATAAAATTAAGTTGTCCTCAGCAGGTATGCCGCCTGCTTTAATTTATCGAAAAAATTCATCTGCGTTAGAAGAATTTGTGATAAAAGGAATGCCGCTCGGTACTGCGGGTAACTTTCCCTACGAATTAAGAGAAACAGAAATAGGAAGCGGTGATACTATTTTGCTTATGAGCGACGGCTTTCCTGAACTATTTAATGAAGAGAAAAATATGTTCGGATATAAAAATGCGCAAGATGAGTTTTTAAAATGCGCTGAAGAATCACCAAGCAATATTATTAAACATTTACTTAATCAGATTAAAACATGGACAGGCAGCAAAGCTATTGATGATGACGTGACCTTTCTGGTAATTAAATGCAAATAAATTTATTTAGAATTTTTATTATTATGAACCAATAATTTTGGAGAATAAAATGGATATAAAGATTGAACAACATGGCAATAAATCCATAATTTTTTTAGAAAATAATTTAAGCGTTGGTGCCGATGCCACAAAGGTACAAAATGCGGTACTTGATTTAATTCAACAAGGGAGTAAGACTATTATAACAGACTTATCAAACCTTAAATATATAACAAGCTGGGGTGTAGGTATTCTTATTTATGCTCATACTACATGTAAAAATAAAAACGTTGATTTCTCTTTAACCGGTTTGAACGATAAAATATTATCAACCTTAAAAAAAGTTAAATTGGATGGAATATTTAAAATATCCTAGTCAAAAAATTAATATTATATTAACAGAAGTTTGAAACTAAAACGTGATGATTTTTGAACAGAAATTTTAAAAATTCAATAAACTTTTTTCAAATAAGAAACAATAATTTAATAGGAGACAAAAATGAAATTCACCACTAAATCAATATACAATGCAAATGTAATTACAGTTAAAGGAAAATTAATGGGCGGACCTGAAGCTGAAGATTTCCATAATATTCTTCAAAGCTCAATAGATAATAACATTAAAAATATTGTAGTAGATCTTAGCGATGTAGGTTTTGTAAATAGTTCCGGAATTGGAATTTTAGTGCGCGGTTTTACAACTATGAAAAATGCCGATGGTAATTTAAAGCTTGCAGGAATTTCAGATAAGGTTAGCGGCGTTTTAGCAATTACAAAACTCAACAGTATATTCGAGCAATACCCAACGGTTGATGAAGCGGCGAAAAGTTTTTAGCGAATAACATTATAATACTTATGCCCGCTGCCGGTATTAAATAAAACAACTTTCTCGTTTGGTTTTATCCATCCCGATTTTTGCAATGCAGTAAAAGCCGCAAGAGTTGCTCCCCCCTCGGGGGAAACGAACAATCCTTGGGTTCGCCCGATTAGTTTTACTCCATCTATCATTTGTTCGTCAGTAACTGATAAAGCGGTGCCGCTGCTTTCCCGCAAAGCACGCAATATTAAAAAATCACCAACGGCAGCGGGCACCCTTAATCCATCGGCTTTTGTTGTCGCATCTTTCCAGGGTTCGGCAAATTCGCTTCCATTATTAAATGCTTTTACTATCGGCGCACAGCCAGTTGATTGAACACTTACCATTCTCGGGCGTTTTGAATTTATCCATCCGAGCTTTTCCATTTCATCAAAAGCTTTCCACATACCAACCAATCCTGTTCCCCCGCCTGTTGGATAAATTATTACATTCGGTAATTCCAAATTAAACTGTTCAGCAATTTCATATCCCATTGTTTTTTTGCCTTCAATGCGGTAAGGCTCTTTTAAAGTTGATACGTCAAATCTGCCGTACTTTTTTACATCCACTGCCGCGGCTTTTCCGCAATCAGTGATTAGTCCATCAATCAAAGTAACTTTAGCGCCGAGTGCTTTACATTCAGCAATAAACGGCTGAGGCACATCCTTCGGCATGTACACGAATGATTTCATTCCCGCAAGTGATGCGTAAGCACTCATTGCCCCGGCTGCATTGCCTGCTGATGGAATTGATACTTCTTTAATCCCCAGCTCATGTGCTTTTGAAATGGCTACGCAAAGCCCCCTCGCCTTAAATGAAGTTGTCGGATTTAGTCCTTCCTCTTTTATGTAGAGGTTTTCAAAGTTTACTTCTCTAGATAATCTCTCTGCTTTAATTAAGGGTGTGAACCCTTCGCCCATTGTTAAAATAAATTTCTCATCGCTAATGGGCAGCATTTCTTTATAGCGCCATAATGTGTTTGCTCTATTTACTAGAACTGATTTTGTAAAATTAACTTTGCATTTATCTATATCATACCGGGCTAATAAAGGTTTACCGCAATCGGTACACAAATTCCAAATTTTATTTGATTCATAAATTTTTCCGCAGTAACCGCATTCGAGGTGTGATAGGTAGCTCATATACTTTCCTTTATAAATAAATTTGATTAATTGAGTTTATAAAAATACTTAATTCCAAATTAAATGATATTTACAAAGCCAACTTAGTTTGCGGCTATTTGTTTTTGAATATTTAAACTTTAATTTTATTTCAGAAATAAAATCATCTACAATATGAACACTTCAAATTTGGAACACTTATATAAAACTTTTAGGAAATCTATATTTCAGCAATTATTGTTTATAACGTTTCTTGCAGTAATTATTCAAATATTTTTATTTCAAATTGGTTTTTATTCAATATCAGGCGATGAATCCGATAGAAGCATTCAGGCGTTTAATTGGGCAATAGGTTCGCCTGTTTATGATGCTTCCTGGCTTCCTCTTCATAAAATTATTTTGGGACTGGGATTGAAGATCGTGCCTGATCTTTTTTGGACGCCTCGTATCATAAATTCATTTTTCGGAATTCTACTAATACCTTTGCTGGCTTGGCTGGCACAAGAATTATTTCAGTCTAAAAAAGTTACAATTTTAACCAGCATACTTTGTTGTTTTTTCTTTCCGAGAATTATTTTTACAGCTGTTCCTTTAACCGAAAATATATTTATTGCTGTAATAGTATCCGCAATTTCATTTTACATACGCTGGATTAAAAACAATAAAAGTGTTTACATACTTGCTTCATCTATTATCTTTCTCATTAGCTGCACAATTAGGTATGAGGGATGGCTTTTTTCTGCAAGCTTTGGACTTCTCGTTTGTTACCACTTCTTTTGGAGACAGCCTTGCATAAGTTTAAAAACGTTTATAACAATTATTCTTCTGCTTTCTACATTCCCCCTCTACTGGTTTTATTACCATTACATTGAAAGTGGAAGTGCGTTTAGCTTTCTTTTTTCAACCACTGAAAGATATTCGCTTATTCACGGGAATTCTTTTTTTATCCAAATTAAAAATAGCCTTCTTCCCCAATTCATATTTCAAAATATCGTTTCAATAAATTTACTCGGTTTTTTTACAATTATAGTTTTATGGGAAAAGAATAATATCATTAGACTATTTTTCACTATTGTTCTAATTTCATTTTCCATAATGACATTGGCAACAATTATTGGCAAGGCGCTACCAAGCCATAATTTTTGGAGGGTTCCCGCAGTATGGAGTTTCTTATTACTTCCATTTACAGCTTATTTAATTTTTAATTTAAAAACATTTTTTCCAAACATTAAACATTATTCTAATAAAGTAATTGTAATCGTTTTTATGATTTTCAATTTAACCATGACGGCTTACGAAGTAAATAAAAGATCAAGCTTTACTGAAGAGCAGTTTCAAGCAGGCTATTTTTTATCTAAAATACTTGAGGATAATTTTAATAAGAAGGTGTTAATTGAAACAACAGGCTGGGGTTATATAAATATTTTGGTATCATCTCAGCACCCGAATCATTTTATTTTTAATACCGGGGCAGATCCAAAACTTCCTACATCTTCAATGTTAACTCAAAACTTAGATTTTAACTTCTTGAAGGGAAAAGAATTAAGGTTTTTCCTATTCAAGTCCAAAAACTATAAATCAATATTAGATAATTCAGTAAACTTTAAATTGCTAAAAGTTTTTGGAGAATGGTCCTTATATGATTTAAAATGTTCAAATTAAAAATCACTTCACCAAAACCATCTTCTTAGATTCAAAATAACTTCCAGCATTTAATCTATAAAAATATATTCCGCTTGGTAAATTTGCAGCATTGAATTCTACTACATAATCACCAGCTGACTTTGCTTCATTTATCAAAGTTGAAATTTCATTTCCTAGCACATCATATACTTTAAGCGTTACTAACACACCCCTGTCGCTCCGCCCCTTCCCCTCTTGAGAGGGGATTGAGGGGTGTGTAAAAAACGGGATCGTAAGTCTTATTATTGTGGTTGGATTAAATGGATTGGGATAATTCTGCTCCAATCTAAACTCTGATGGTATTCCATTCTGGGAATCATTTACATCCGAAAGAATAAAGTCAACTTGAAAGTCATCAAAATAAATTGTGCCTTGATCTTTTTTGTCGTCACTTGTTTCAACCAAATAAATTTTCTTCCAGGTAATTGGGTAGTTTAACAATGCATTGGGATTAGCCCAGCTTGGAATTGCATCATCTAAATTTACTTCCAAATATTCCCATGAGCCTGTCCAATTAATTCCGGGGTCAGAACTTGTAAAATCAACAATAAATTTTTCATTATCCGTATCGTTAAATTCGCCGCGCAGCCAATGTCCTTTGCCGTCACCGTAAACATTAATGCCAATCTTATCCGGTGTGCCGCTAATTGGAATAGTACAATTCATATATAATGCACTTGTGCCGCCGGTAGTTAAATCATAATTAAGTTTCCCGGAGGTTGGTGAAGAAACGTATTGCGTGGCATCTGTAGTAAAACTGCAGCCGGGCAAATTTACATTCACGCCCGTTAAAGAAAAATTGGAGGTTGTTGAAAAATCGTCAACGATAACCGCCGTCGTTACACCAACAGTAACTGAAGCAATCCCTTCAATTCCATTATACTCTGCTATTATTGTTCCCTCGCCTTCAGCAGTAGTTGTAAAAAGTCCGCTTGAAGAAATTGTGCCGACATCACCTATTACACTCCAGTTGTAGTCGGTAATTGTTATATCAACAATGTTATCATAATTATCTCTCGCTTCGGGTATCATCTGCTGGAATTCTCCCAACTCAAGTATTACGGGATTCGGTTCTAATGAAACTGAAACTAGCTGAGTCATCCTAACAAGTGATGAATCTTCTATTCCATTGACATCAGCATAAACATAACCGGTTAAAGTATCATTAGCCGCAGTGTAAAGTCCATCGCTTGAAATGTTTCCAATTGATGGGTCGCAGCTCCAGGTAACCGAACCGGGAGTTAGAGTTACATAATTATAAAATTCATCATAGCCTTCAACGTTAAATTGCAAAGTTGATCCTGCGGTAACAAACGCTTCTCGCGGAAAAATTCCCAGATGGGCTAACTCGCCATCGGGCGCGGTACTCACAATAAAAATACTGTTTGATACAGAACGCTCGCCGCCCGGATCTGAAGGACTGTTTTTAATATTTCCCCTAGCGATCATTGTTGTGGAGCCGCCGCCATCCAAATTTAGTCCTTGGTAAACCCCCCATTCAACCATGTAATCGGATAGCTCACGCAGAGTCATTCCAATACTGAAGCCTGGCTGTCTTCCGTCAACAGTGAACATATATAGCGTCGTTGAATCGCTGTCAAATCCAATTGAGGTTCTAGGATGCCTGTCGCCGGTTGAGCCAATTGATACCCCGTTATTTACAATTTTTGCATTTCCGCCTATCATTTGGTTTAATTGAGGCAGTCCGGGTGTCATTGCTAAAATTAACTTGACAGTATCACCCGCGTAAAAATTATTTATCATAAAAGTTTCTGAAGTTCCATGTCCCGATAGTACAACTTTACCATTGGGAATTGCCGAATTATTCTGCCCTTGTACAAAATTATCAATTACACAAATAACAGTATCGTTTACGAGCCATTCACTTATTGGAGTAAGCAGTGCTTCGCTTCCGTAAATATTTGTGGCAGTTGTGGTGCCAAAAAAATTATTGTAAAGAGTAAAGTGATTTGTAGAGCGAACATCATTAACTCCATTAATTACATTGCTGCTGTCACCAATAATTAATTGTCCGCTAAAATTTACATTAGCGATCATGGGAAGTTTATTTACATCAAAACCGATTGTCTGCCAATCGTTGTAGCTTTTTAATATTTCGCCATTTATTATTTGTGTTCCTATCGGCGATCCATCCCCGGCATAAAAATCTCCGTTGGTTCCTCCGACAATTCTGTGTCCGTCAGCATCATTTCTCGCAGCCATGGATGAAGTTCGTTCTAAAGATTTTAATCTGTCGTTGGCTTTTACAGTTTCAATTTTAATCCGTTCATTTTCTAAATCAATTTTTAGAATGTTCAAATGCCAAGGACCCTCAGCGCGGTATTCATGGTAATGAATTACTCCTGGACCTATGATCGTGCTGTCAATGCTGTTCGCATTTACGTTAAATGTTACTAAAACAGTTAAGATAAAAATGGGAAGGAATCGTTTCATTTAATTCTCGGAATTTTAAATAAAAGTGTACTCAAAATTAAGAATAAAATTTTACAAAGTTTATAGAAATGAAAAATAAAACTTACTCCGGAATTACGTAAATGCTTCCTTCAACAGGTAATTTTATTTCGTAAGTTTTTCTACTTTTGTTCGGCAGGTAATTTTCACGCAGCCAAGGGTTAAATAACTTTAATGTGCCATAATTTATTCCATACTCATGTGCAAAATCAGCCCAATGTTTTACTTCCATACTTATTTTAATTTTCTTCGTTTCATATGGCTGGTATAACTCACTTTCATCAATGTCAAAGCCGTATTTTTGGGGGTCTTTAAGCAATTCTTTATAGGCTAATAATCTAAAAATATAGCGGGCAGTTTCTTCGTTAAGTGCAAGATTGTAATAGTTATTTGTTTTTTGCCGCCCAACTTGCTCAGCAGCACCGTTCATACCCATGTTATATGAAGCCGCAGCCATTGTCCAAGAACCGAATCTTGCGTATGCATCTTTCAAATATTTTGTTGCAGCTAATGTTGATTTTTCAACATGATATCTTTCATCAACAATTCTGTTAACTTCAAGTCCGTATTTTTCTGCTGCTGCTTCCATAAATTGCCAAAATCCTGTAGCGCCTTTAACCGATATCACATTATCCATATTTGTTTCAACCATCGGTATAAACTTAAAATCGTCAGGAATATCATTTTCGTCAAGGATTTTCTCAATGACAGGGAACCATCTATTTGCCCGCTTTAAATTTAGAATGGTTGCAGAATGCCAATAAGTATTTACTACGAGTTCGCGTTCAAGCCGCTCACGCACATCATAATTTTCTAAGGGAACCTTTTCACCGGCAAAATCAATTTCATCCGGAATCTGAGGTGTTACAATTTTGTATTCCTGCGGATATTGCTTATGCGGACTAACAATATTTTTTGATGGCTCCGGCTTGAAGCTTAAGAATAGTATTGCGACCAGAATAAACAATATATATGATATACGACGAACGACCATTTTAATTTAACCTTTTTCAAAAGACATTGAGTTTATATTACAAAGTGTAAATCTATAAAATAAAATTGATATTAATTATTCAAAAATTTTTTCCGGCATAGTAAATCCGCCTTCCAATATTTCATCTTCGTTTGATAATATAAATTTATTAATTGAATTCACAGTAATCACTTTTGATATACCGTATTTCATTTCCATTTCGCGTTCAACTTTTAATTTCCCTTCAAAAGGACCTATTGGAATATTTGAATACTCATCTTCAAAATCATACGGTTTCAAAACAATTTTTGAATCTGCAGGAGAGGATTTTGCCATGCCCACAAATTCATAATTAGGCGAGCCGTCTCTAACTGCTAGTACAATTCCGCCGCTCATTCCCCTGTTAAAAACTGCATCAATTAAAAAGTAATCATCGGGATTGCTCTCGTATAAACTTACTAATCCCGTTGTGACCATTTTACGGTTCATGGGGTAACCGAAAACATAAACATAATTGCCCCAAGTAAGTGCTTCAGCATTGCCGAACTTAACCGGAAAGGTTTTATGCTTGAGCAAATCTATTGAAGAAAATTTTCCGCCGATTATTGCTGCATCTAAAACTTCATCAAGTGCAATTATTTCAACATGTCCGTCACCCGGTAAATCTGAAACATAATTATCCTGATCAATTTTTACCGAAATGCTCTCAATGTAATCCGATTCTTTTCCATCAGAATCCGAATAAAATGTAATTACAGTATCTGGAAAGTCGAGAATATGCGCGCATGTAAGAAGGAGAATATTTCCATTTTTATTTGAGAGAATTGTTGCCGTGCCGCCTGCATTATCTGTAAAAAAGGTTTTTGTGAAAGAGTCCAGCTCAAATTCTCTATCAATCAAATTTTTTATTTTTAGATTTTCTTTACGTGGAATTACATAGGAGTTATAATAAGCAATCGAATTAATTAGTTTTACCGATTGCCAAATTTCTTCAAAATTTTGTGCGGTATTCCCGTTAAACTCCAACCCGTCATACTTGCCATCGCCCGAATGGGTTTGAACAATTCGCTGCTCAGTTGAACATGAAAACAAAAGAATTGCAAGCGAAGCAAATATGATCGTAATATTTTTCATCAGTATAAAATAAGTTAATAACTCATGTTACGCAAAATTCATAATTATGGGTTAAAACCCCAAAAATCTTGTGGAACTATTATCACCGCCCCGAAGGACGGAGCTATTAATATGATTGAAATACTAGTAACTCCGCCTTTTAAAGCGGAGATAACTTAAACAAAATTTACATGGGCTTTTCCCGAAGGGATCGCTTTGCGAAACCCAAAAGTAAAATTTGCGTAAGGTGAACTAATAATTAAAGTGCTTAGACCGCTTTGAAGATTGAAAAAGAAATACAAAATTAAATTGAATAAATAGACTATGTATAATTTATACTATAAATTTTTATATCTTCTTTCTTGCCGCGCAGTTTAACTTCACCCATGTATTCTTTTTGGAAGTCATTTAACAACAAAAGCTGCTGCTCAATATGCTCAGAGATTAACATTTTTGCACCGAACTGTTTGCACTGTTCTTGAATTCGTGCTGCAGTATTTAATACATCACCATGATATGCAATTTCTCTTTTAATATCACCAACTTCTGCGGCAGTTACATAACCCATATCCATTCCGCATTTGAATTCAGGCAGCAGTCCGTAATTATTGATGTAAAAATCTTTTTGCTGATTCAATTTTTCTTCGAATGCAAAATATGTTTTGATGCAGTTTAGGTCCTCCAAGCCTGTTTTCACGTCCCAACACAACACAACCTCATCCCCAACATACTGGTAAACATCTGCTTTGTATTTAATAATGATATCGGTTAAATCATAATAACAATTTGCGAGAAACTGACTATATGTTTTGTGACCAAGTTTTTCTGCAATTCCGGTTGAATCCTTCAAATCTAAAAATATAAATATCTTGTTTTCTTCTTTGGGAGTGTGATAAGTACCTAGCATCATTTTGGCAAGGTTGCCCGGACCAAATTTTTTATTTACCTGCAGTATAAAATTTGTTAGGATAATAAAAAACGCAAAATATAATCCCATCGAGAGGATATATTCAAAGGTGATAATATCTGCATAGTTTAGCAACTCAACATCTTTAGGAAAAATATCAAAGATTTTTAATACTAAATAGACTACTATAAAAGCACCGACGAGTGCACTAAAATAAAGCGTACTTTCAAGAAAAATAATTTTACCAAACGATTTTCTTCTAATTTTTGAATCCCTGACGAAATGGTTTATTACCCCGAATGCAAGTCCGAAAAAGATTCCGAAAAGTGTTGCCTCTAGATATTGATAACCTGAGGAAAGATATTCAGCAATTACATTTTCTTCTCCAAAAGCCTTAAATTCGGCAATGTCCATAAAAAGACCGAGGTTTACAAGAACAAGCCATGAAAAGAAATTTGTAATAAATATCCAGGCTATGATTATAAAAAACCATTCCTTGTAAAGTATTTTTGCCTTTCTGTTCATTTGGTTTAGAAGCTTAATTGTTATTACAAAAATACAAAAGCTATTTTGAATAGAGAAAATTTATCTAGGTAAATTATATTTTTCCAGCAGCTGCCCAAAGCGTTTGTCATTGCGCAACTCTTTTAAAATTGGATGAGATCTTATAAAGAAAATTCCGCCGCCATCTTTAATCGCCTCTTCTACATAATGGAGGGCTTTATCAAAATTATTAAGTCCGGAATGTATAACGAGATAATCCATGCTTAGAGAAACTTCCTGCTCAAGTTTTTTCCGCTGATCCAGTTTCTTTAAACACTCTTTTGCTTTGTCTTTGTAACCGGCTTTCCCATAAACATATCCTAAGCCCGTTACACCTTTTAATGGATCCTTAACAAGTGAATGATATTCAAGAAAGGTAGAAATTGATTTTTCCAGATCACCGTCAAAAAAATGGATCCACCCTTTTACTTCCAATCCCGCTCTAAATGTTGGATCGAGTTCTAAAGTTTTCTCAATTTGCTCAAGTGCGGCTTTGGTATTACCGGCAAACATGTAAACCTCCGCCAGCATTGCATTTATGGGCAATGAAAGAGGATCAAGCTGCGAAGCTTTTAGTATTGTATCTAAGGCGGCTTCTAAGTTTTCAGTTGCTAAATAATAAACTGAATAAGCATGATAAACTCCAGCAGCTCCAGGTGAAAGTTCAATAGCTTTTTCAAAATGCAATTTTGCTTGAGATAAACTCCAGCTATCAAAAATTAATAGAAGCGCTTTTGAAATATGTGCTTCCGATAAATTATCATTTAACCTCAATGCCTTGTCTGCATATTCTTCAGCCAATGGAAAAGACTGATTTGCCGGGACTTGTCCCATGGCGCCAAGCATGGTATAGCAAAACGCAAGCAATGAGTAGGCCGATGCGAATTCCGGCTCAAGTTCAATTGCTTTAAGTAAAATCTCAATTCCCTTACGCGCTCCTTCGGGCGTCCATTTATTAATATTAAAGTGACCTTTTAAGAAAAGATTGTAGGCTTCAATATTTTCTGTTGGCGCAGCAACAAGCGGCCTGCTTTGCTCACTTCCGGTAAGCTTTTCTCTTAATGTATTCGCTATCTTGCCCGAAAGTTCATCCTGCAGATCAAAAATGTCTTCCAGCTTTCTATTATAAACCTCCGACCAGATATGATAACCATCCGCCGAGTTTATTAGCTGAGCTGTTACGCGAACCTTATCGCCGGATTTACGCACACTCCCTTCAAGCACAGTATGCACGTTTAACTGCTTTCCTATTTCCCTTACATCAATATTTTTTCCTTTGAATGCGAAAGCAGACGTTCGGGCCGTAACTTGCAGTCCTTTAACTTTTACAAGTGCGTTTAATATTTCCTCCGTAATTCCATCGCTGAAGTATTCATTTTCTTTATCAGCACTCATATTTACAAAAGGCAGCACTGCTATGCTTTTTATCTCTTCTTGCTTTTTGCCCTTTAGATCTTTCGAAGTTGGAGTTTTAATTCCATCAACATTCAGCGCAAAAACTTCAACTGGGCGATGCACATTCTTTAAATCGAATTTACCCATTGATTTTGTAGGCAGTTCGGGGTGACTTAACAACTCTTCATTTATTTTATCGGATATTAAAACCGCACCTGGAATTGATAGTGATTCAATTCGGGAAGCAACATTTACACCATCCCCGTAAATGCCGTCATTGTCATAGACAATATCACCTATATGAATACCGATTCGAACCGGAATCTTTGGATCTTTCTCAAATTCCTTTTGAAGAAGCACCGCAGATTTAACTGCCTCAACAGCGCTTGCAAAAATGCTTAAAGTCCCATCACCGTAATATTGAATTATTTTACCCTGATGAGAAGAAATTAATTTCTCAAGTACTTCCCTGTGTTTATCTCGAATTAATTTTGCACGCTTTTCATCCGTCTGCATCAAAGCCGTATAGCCGACAATGTCCGTAAACATTATCGCAGAAAGTATTCTCATTGATTCGAGCATTTGGGTTTTAATCCTTGTCAAACATTATTTAAACTTAATCGCAACAAATGTAATATCGTCTTCTTGTAGGTGTCCATCAGCCCATTCCACTGCTTCCTTGTTTAATGAGTTTACAATTTCATCAGATGACAAATGAACATATTTTTTCAAAATTGTTTTTACATTTTCATAACCCAGCAATTCTTTTGAAGGGTTAAACAATTCAGGAAATCCGTCACTTAATAAAAGCATGACATCGCCTGAACTAACTTCAACATTAAAAAGTTCGTAAGGGAAATCTTTAATTGCGCCGAGCGGCATACTTTTTATTACAATTTCTTCAACCTTATCTTCAGCTTTTTTATACAATAAAATCGGCGGCATTCCCGCTGAGGAACCAATAACATTCCCGTCCTTAATTCTTATCACAATCATAGACATAAACAAATTGCCGAGTGACATACTCTTGATTATTTCCGTACACTTCTTAAAAAAATCGGGTATCATCAAGTTGCTGCCGAGCGCGCTGAATAAACTTTTAATTGTTGCAACCATAATCCCGGCTTTCATTCCATGCCCGGTTGCATCACCTACAGCAATATTAATCGTTCCGTCTTTTGCTTCTATAAAATCATAATAATCGCCACCCACTTCAGTAGCCGGCTGCATAAAAAAGCAAATATCCAAATTGCTAAAATCATTTAAGCATTGAGGCAGCATTGCCAATTGGACGCTTCTGGCTTCTTCTAGTTCAGTAGTCTTTCTTTCATTGTCCGCTTCTAAAATTCTTCTTTCCGTTTCAAGTTCTTTCGCAAGCAGTTCTTGTTTAAGTGTTTTTTCTGAAAGCTCTTTTACATTGAGCAATTGTTTTTCCAGTTTTTTGTTTGTTACAGCAGTATCGCGCGCAAGTGATAACGACATTGATAGTAGAAAAATAAACACTCCGTAAACGTATGGAAGTCCTATCCCAAAGATTGGCTCAAGCCATTGGAAACTTAGTATCATTTGATATGTGCCTGCCGCCGCCATAATAAAAAATCCGATTTGAATAATTTTTTCACCGCCGTTCGGTTTTTTATGAAGAGGCGAATATAATATCCAACTTCCTACAATTGATGTAATTAATATATAGATGTAGCCAATTATCCACACCGCTAATGAATTAGAAAAATATCCTACTGTTCCAATAATAAGTGCTGCTGTAAATAGTAAATTAAAGTACCATGGCGGTTTAGCATAAATTGAATGTATAGCAAGTGCACCGAAAAATATAGTAAAACTTAGCGCGGCAAGAGAAAATCGTTTTATTAAATAAAAACTGTCAAGATCATTTAAGTAGGTGGATTGAAAAGTAGTATAAATGAAACAAATGAATGAAAATAAAAAAGCAACGTAGTACAAATTCTGAATTTGTTTTTTCTCAAACCAAAAAAGAAAAAAGTGAATGATCAATAAAAGTGAAGGTGCAACCAAAAACACAGTTCGCGTTAAAGCTTTGTCCAGCAAAGTATCAAATCTACTATTAATAGATTTATCAACCTCACCAATTGAAAGATAAATACCGAAATTAAATTTTAAAGAACTATAATCTTCCGGAGAATGATTTGAATATCTGATTGCAAGTACTTGTGTTGAATCATTATCGAATTCTATAACTTTTGGGAAAGTTTCTAATTTTCTTATTTCGTTTTCATCATCACCAACTTGCCCCATACTAAACTGCATCTTACCATTGATATAAAATTCCATTGCACCGGATTGCCAAATATTCAAAGCATAAGCTTTGCCGAATAATGATGAATCGATTTGCAGAGTTCTTCTAAACCAACCGTTTCCGCTCCAATCAAGCGTGTCGGGAGAAACATCGAGCAGACTTTCATTAAGCTTTTTCCAGCTATAATCATCTAAATTCGGCATTGCCCAATCTAAATCATCGCCCGGTTTATATTGCCAGCCACTGCTGATATCAATGAATTGATCCTCAAGATGATCTGTAGTTAAAACTTTAATTTTATTTTCCTGTGCCGGCAATTCCGAAATTGCGAATAAGAATATCAGCAGACCGAAGAGAAATTTTTTATAATTTTTCATAACAAATTATTCACTTTTGTTAAACGGATATTTTAATAATCCTGCAGGGTCCACACGTTTACCATACCATTGAACGCTCCAATGAAGATGGGGACCGGTTGATCTTCCGGTAGTCCCAATCTCGCCGATCTTTTGTCCTTTTTTTACAGTATCACCTTCGGCAACAAATTTTTTGCTTAGATGAAGATAGCTGCTGTTTAAACCGTGACCATGATCGAGAAGAATGAAGTTGCCGGCGTAATAAAAATTATCAGCGGCTAAATGTACAACTCCGTCAGTCATTGCATAAACAGGTGTTCCCCGCGGCGCCGCAATGTCCAATCCGTTATGCGGATTTTTAGGCGTACCATTCAAAACACGCTGACTACCGAAAACACTCGTCTGCCTGCCCCCTTTGACCGGGCGAACAATTCCTGCCGAAAAAAGTGCGTCATCAACTTCGCCAATTTTATTGCGTGCATCACGCACTATTTTTCTTTCCTTAACTATTCTTTCATTTTGACTCTTCGGAGCGGTCACAAGTTCTTTTTTCATTCTATTAATTTTCTGCACTTTATATTTTCTTTCAGGCAAAATTATTTTTTTAAGAATTACCTTATCATCCTTGAATTTTACCTGAAGCAGAAACTCGCCGGTTTCGTCTCTGTCGAATCCAAAAACAAAAAGCCCTTCTTTACTTATCGGAAGATTTTTATCATTCAGTAAAACTCTCACACCGCCAACTGCTTTGCCTATAATTACATTACCGGGATTTAAATCTCCGTTTAGTTCAAGCTCTTGTGAAAACAAATTTGTACTTGTAAAAAGTAGAACGAAAATAAAAAACAATCTAAACATCATACTCACTATTTTTAATTGAATAAATAACTAAGGTGCAACCATACTCATAAGAATTGCCGATAACCAAGCCGCATAAGTTCCAACCGCATAACCTACCACTGCTAAAAGTACACCTACCGGCGCAAGCGCGGGATGAAACGATGAAGCAACAATTGGTGCAGATGCCGCTCCTCCTATATTTGACATACTTCCTACAGCAATGAAAAAGTAAGGTGACTTTATAATTTTTCCAACGATCAGTAAAACGAGAACATGGAACAATATCCAGATTACGGCAACAATAAAAAGTCCGGGATTTTTTGCTATTGCCGTAATATCCATGCTCATACCAATAGTTGCCACCAATATATAAAGAAACGTACTTCCGATTTTTGATGCCCCGCTTCCTTCAAGATCACGCAGTTTTGTAAATGATAAAATTAAACCGCCGGTCGTAGCAATAATTACTATCCAGAAAAATCCGGACGTTAAACTGAATCTTTTTAGAACAGGGAAGTTTTCCTCCAAGTAAGGTGCAATTAAATCCGCACCGAGATGAGCAGCAGCAGTAACTCCAAAAGCAACTGCTAATATTTTAATTAGCGCCGGTGTTGTAATATATTTTTGAATACTAAAATTATAATTCTCAATTTTTTTCTGAACCTGGTCAATAGAACTTGAATCGGCTTTAAGCCAATTATCCAGCTTCGTTTTTATTCCCGCACCGTAAAGCAGTACTCCCATCCACAAGTATCCAACTATAACACTAACAGTTATCATTTGAGAAAATAACTGATCACTTGCACCAAATACTTCAAGCATTGCAGTTTGATTTGCCCCGCCGCCGATCCAATCGCCGGCAATGGTTGCAAGTCCCCGCCAAACTGCATCCGGTCCGGCTCCGCCAACTGTTTCGGGACTAAAAATTGAAACGATCATAATTGATATTGGTCCGCCAAGTACTATGCCTATAGTACCCGTCAGTGTCATAATAATTGCTTTGGGTCCAAGTTTGATTAACCCTTTAAAATCTATGCTAAGAGTAAGTAGAACCAAACTTGCCGGCAGAAAATATCTGGTAGCAATAAAATAAAGTCCCGATTTTTCACCGGAGATAATACCGACTGAATTAAGCAGTCCGGGTATAAAATAGCATAATAATAGTGCCGGGATAAATGTGTAGAATTTTTTCCAAAATTTATTTTCGCTATGCGATGTATGGAAAATTAATGCAAGAATAATTAGCAGTACACCAAATACAACAGCATCATTACCAATAAGAGGGTCCATTAATAGCTTTCAGTTTGTTAATTTTTGGTGAGAAAGATAAACAAAATAAAAGTAATTTGTTGAAGGCTAAAGATTACTTAATTTTATGAAAATAATATATTTTTTGACCGGAGGAAAAATGAGATCACTAAAAATAATTGGAATTCTTTTTATCATATCAGCAGTTCAAATCTCTGCGCAGGAGGCAACAGTTTTCGGAGATTATTTTGTTGATAAAACAATGCGCATAGATTACCACCACATTGGCGATGCTGTAACCGAGATTATTACAATTGATAAAATTTATGACTACGGAATTTGGGCAGGAAGCAGAGTTAATTTGATCGATAGATTTAACAACGGCAGATACTACATTAAAATTTATGATAAAGCCAACGGGCTACTGATCTACTCAAAAGGATTCGACAGCTATTTTGGCGAGTACCAAACAAGCGAACCGGCAATTAACGGTATTAAAAAAGTATTTCATGAAACAGCAATAATTCCTTATCCCCAAAAGGAAATTATTTTTGCTGTTGAAAAGCGGGGAGATGAAAATAAACTATTTGAAGTCTGGCGCACTGAAATTGATCCTTCCGATATTATGATAATTGAAGATGAAATTTCAAACGAGTTTGTAATTGTTGAAACCGCAGTAAACTCCGGCGATCCTCATTCAAAAGTTGACCTTGTTATTTTAGGCGAAGGTTATACAAAAAATGAGATCGAAAAATTTAATGCTGATCTAAAAAAATTCACGAACACATTTTTTAGTCAAGAGCCATATAAGTCATACAAAAGTAATTTTAATGTTTACGGCGTTCTTAAGCCATCGGAAGAAACCGGCGTTGATGAACCGCGAGCCGGAATTTATAAAAACACAACTTTAAGCTGTACATTCAATTCCATGGGATCCGAAAGATATTTGCTGACCGAAGATAACAAGGCGATCCATGACCTTGCGGCACATGTGCCTTATGATGCAATCTACATAATGGTAAATCATAAACGATACGGAGGGGGCGGTATTTATAATTTCTTCTGCACGTTTACTACAGATAACCAGTTTGATGATTATTTATTTCTTCACGAGTTCGGTCATTCTTTTTCCGGTTTGGCTGATGAGTATTACACATCAGCAACTGCATACGATAATTTTTACAAACCAACTGTTGAACCGGTTGAGCCGAATATTTCAGCACTGATCGATAAAGAAAATTTAAAGTGGAAAGATCTGCTGAGCGGAGGTATTGAACTGCCAACATTTTGGGAGAAAGAGGAGTTCGATAAATTCAGTTATACATGGCAGCAGAAGCGAAGTGAAATGAATGATAGAATTGCAGAACTAAAACGAACCGGCGCGACTGCTGAAGCTATTCAAGAAGCTGAAGATGCCTACACACGTGAAGATAAAAGTAACTCTGATAAAGTAGACAACTATTTAAGAGAATGTAAAAATTGGGGTAAAGTAGGCGCGTTTGAAGGAGCGGGATACATGGCAAAAGGAATGTACCGCCCAATGCTGGACTGCATAATGTTCTCGAAAGGAAATAAACCGTTCTGCATGGTGTGCGAACAAGCCATCACTAAGGTAATTCTACATTACTCAGAATAAATTAGTGAAGGAGGGTTTATGAAAAAAGTTATCCTAATTCCCATACTTTTTCTGGGAATACTATTTTCGGGATTTTTTTCTCTTGTCGAAGTTTACTCAAATGAGATCGACTCTGTTGCGGTGGGCGAAAAAGTAACTTCAATCCGTACTGTTACAAATGAGGAAATTAGATTTTGGGCAGACTCCTCCGGCGAAGCAACGCTTTACCATGGATTTGTTGAAAGAGTTTTTGATGACGGGACAAGGGATTCTATTCCCTTAAGTAAAATCGCCAATGCCTATAGAAACGAATTTAGACCTGGAATCACAATCGCAACTATCGTCTTGGTCTCTATTGGTTTGTTGATTTATATATTTTGGGATTATAGCCTTTCGGGTTAAACCATGATTTTATTTTTTGTCTTTTAACAATTTAGCAATTAAGCCATTAAACAATTCACTTGAGTCTTCTTAAGTTTAAATAGTTAAGTTATCTTACTCGCCAACAAAAATTTAAATGCTTTGTAAAATGTGGATAACGTATCATGTAATTAATTTTTACAGAAAATTGAATGAAAAAATTTGAAAATTATACTTGTATTTTTAAATAATTGTGCATGTAAAAAAGGATATTAAACCCCAATAAATCAGCCTAAATTTTAATTTATTATACAACAATGACTTACAAAAAAATAAAAGATTTAATTTGCAGAACAGCAAGCAATATTATATTTTCATGACGCTTCAAGTAACACAAAACCATGTTAATAAAATGTTGATAACTCAAAATCGTGGAACGTTTCACAAAGAAACTTCTCACCATTATTCAACACTTTGTCTTTTGAATGTATGTTTGCAAAAATTAAACGGCGGTTATAAGTTATTGTGGAACAACCACTTATAGCGCCGCACCTAATGTTGGTAAGTTGTGGATAAAAAAATTAACTAATTTTTATAAACTCTTAAACAGTCCATTTTTTAACAAAATGGAAGCTTCTAAATTGTGGATAAATATACATGAATGAAAAATTGATTACTGTTGATACAGAAATTGATGAAGTTAAAATTTGGAATGAATGCCTTGTAATTATTAAAGAGAACGTACCATTTATAACATTCAACACATGGTTCATACCTATTAAGCCCGTTAAACTAATTGGCAATACTCTTAAAATTCAGGTGCCCAATAACTTTTTTGTAGAATGGATTGACGGACATTACAACACTCTGATAACAAAAACAATTAAACAAGTATTAGGCGATCAAGGCGAACTTGTTTATATAATTTTGGATGAGCGCGAAAGCAAAGAAGAGGCGCCCATAATCGGGAACATCAACAAACCCGTATTTATTGAAGAGTCGGATGATGTAAAACCAGATTTCAATTCCAACATAAATCCCCGTTATATTTTTGAAAATTTTGTGCAGGGCGAGGGTAATCAATTAGCAAGAGCAGCGGCTTATGCTATTAGCGATAAACCCGGCGCAACCTCATTCAATCCCCTTTTTATTTATGGCGGAGTAGGTTTGGGCAAAACGCATTTAATTCAGGCAATCGGAAACAGAATACTACAAAACGACAGCAGCAAAAAAGTAATCTATCTTTCTTCGGATATTTTTACAGTTGAATTTGTTGAAGCGATTCAGACGAATAAAGTTAATGAGTTTTCAAATTTTTATAAGAACATGGATGTTTTAATAATTGATGACATTCAATTTTTAATCGGCAAAGAAAAAACGCAGGACCTGTTTTTCCATATCTTTAATACGCTCCATCAATCAGGGAAACAGATCATACTCTCAAGCGACAAGCCGCCAAAAGATTTGAAAGGGCTTAATGAAAGATTGGTATCAAGATTTCAATGGGGTTTATCTGCCGATATGCAGCCACCGGATTTTGAAACAAGAATTGCTATCCTCAAAAACAAAAGCAGCAGTTACGGAATTGATCTATCAAATGAAATTATTGAGTACATAGCCCATAACATTACATCCAACATTCGCGAAATGGAAGGCTGTTTAATTAAGCTGTTGGCAAATTCATCCTTAAGCGCAAAAGAAATTAATTTTGAACTTGTTAAGAAAACGGTTAAGGAAATTTCGTCCTCTAGAACTGTTAACATCTCTATCGACTATATAACAAAAATAGTTTGCGAACATTTAACTGTTGATGAAAACAAAGTGCGGGAAAAAAACAGAAAGAAAGAAGTTGTAATGGCAAGACAAATTGCAATGTATCTTTCAAAACGGTTAACACCTTCATCACTAAAAACAATAGGATTGCACTTTGGAGGCAGAGATCATTCAACTGTTATTCATGCCTACAATAGTATTGAAAAATCTGTTTCCGAAGATATAAAGTTTAAAGAGACGGTAGATACGCTTCGCAATAAAATTGAATTGAGCGCCGCTTAGTAAAAATAATACCTTGCGCCAATTCCCACATCAAAGTGCAGCGCTGTTTCCGGAAGCAATTGGAACACCGGCACGATTTCAAAAAACAAATCGATTGGCGCTTCCTTTAAATAATAAAGAGCTCCTATTACACCCCTTGCCCCGAATGATCCGCTTTTAGATTCTCTAAATCTTAACCTGGCTCCGAATCCGTAATATATTGGAATCCTGCCGTGAGTAAATTTAATTCCATCAGCGTGGAATAGATAATCGGCGTGAAGACTAATTTTTTTATTCGAAGGAAAAATGGAATAGCCTAAACCGAAATCGACGGCATTCCCTTCACTAAGCCATGCTTTGGCACTTATCCCTGTCGGGTCACCTAAAATTATTCCGGCACCAAAGCCTTGGTTTTGCGCTGATGTAGAGTAAGCCAATAGTAAAGCAAAAATAAAAACAACTGATGTGGTTCGCATAATCATAAATTAAATTATTAAAAATTGATTGCTAAATTATCATATTTTAATCTCAAAAAAAATCTGAGGTAAATTTTTGCATATTTTATTTTACCGATAATCGAAAATAATTTAATACTTCTTTGTGAATATTATTATTTTCGTGACTAAATATTAATAAAGATTAATAAAACTGTGAGGCTGATTAACACATGGAAAATACTCAATCAATAAAAAACTTAATAGATGTTTACTCTTCGGAATTTGATTACAATAATACTGAAACGGCAATTATATTAGCTGCGGGTCACGGAAAGCGAATAAAATCACAAACGTCAAAAATGCTTCATGAAATTTGGGGCGTTCCAACGGTTGAAAGAGTTTATAACTCATGCAGACGGGGACTAAACGGTGTAAACTCGGTTGTGGTAGTGGGAATAAAGGCTGAGGATGTAATCAAGGTTATCGGAAACAGAAAAAACACTCTTTTCGCTCATCAGGAAATTCAAAATGGAACCGGGCATGCAGTGCAGGTTGCGTTAAAAAATATTGATCCTAAAAAGTATAAGGGAATTGTTTATATACTCCCGGGCGATATGGGATTGATCGACGAGAAAACTGTTTCACGCTTTAAAAGTATGTTTTTAGAATCGAAGTCCGACATGATGGTTTTAACAGGAGTTTATGAGGGACCGGCAAAGGGAAACAGCTACGGTAGAATAATTCGAGTCAAAGATAAAGATGTGAATGGAAAAGACACCGGTGCGGATGCCGGGAAAGTTATAGAAATTTTAGAGCATAAAGATATTCTAAACTTAAAGGAAGATGAACCTTACAAAGTTAAATTCGGTAAAAGTGAGTTTTCCTACACAAAAAATGAATTGCTCGAAAACAATGAATTTAACTCCGGCGTTTACGCATTTAAGTATGATAAACTTGTTGAACTTATTAATGAGCTGCAAAGCAACAATGTTCAAAATGAAATTTATATAACCGACTTGATTTCTTTGTTCAACCAAAAGGGTTACACGGTGAGTGCAATAAGTCCTTTACTACAGCATGTAATTATGGGTTTCAACAATAAATCAGTGCTGCGCCAAATGGACGCAATTGCAAGAAACATGATGTATGAAAGGGTAAAAGATATTATTGAGATCGATGATCCGGAAGACTTTTTTATTGATGAGTCGATTATAGATCAAATCATAAAGCAGGATTCAAACGGCGTTCCGCTTGATATTAGAATTGGCAAAGGCGCTCATATCGGCAAAGGTGTTGAGCTTAATTACAACCTATGGCTTGGTAAAAACGTTTACGTAAGCGGCAATGTTGAGTTTGGAAAGAACGTAAAAGTTGAGCAAGGCGTTCATCTTTCATGTTATGAAAGTCAAAAATTTATTATCGGCAATGATGTAGAAATCCTTTGGGGAAACATTATTAAGGGAAATATAATAATTGGCGATGGCTCAAGAATTGAATCAAGTGTTAACATGACGGGCAGTGATGAATACCCATTAAGAATTGGAAAGAATGTAACTATCAAGGGAACAAGTTATCTATTCGGTACTATTGTTGACGACGACATATTTATTGAACACAGTGTGCTGATAAATAAACGTGTAGAAAAACTTTACAAGAAAGATGGTATGATGCAGAAAATTAAATTCTTTTTACCAATGCCGGAAGGGATTGACGCAATTGAAGATTTAGATTAATTTTTAATTCAATAAAAAAAAGCAATGCCGAATTCAGCAGCATTGCTTTTCTTATTTTAAATCATCTATAAATTATTTTGCAGTTTGTAATTTATTTACAAATTTAGTTAAAGAAGATTTTCTTCTCGCAGCAGTATTTTTGTGAAGCCTTCCCTTGCTGACAGTTTTATCAATAAAAGAAATTGCTTCTTTTAAATTAACTTCTGCGTTTTCTTTTTCTTTAGGATCGTGAATTTTTTTTGTTAATGTTTTTAACGCTGACATCGAAGCTTTATTGCGGACTCTTCGTTTCTCATTAGTTTTAATTCGTTTCTTTGCTGACTTATGATTAGCCATTTTCTACCTTTGTCTAAATTATAAAAGAAAACAAATATAATATCCTCAAATTTATATGTCAAACTCCATTAAATTAATTTTAACTTTCTATTTTTGGTGTAAATAAATTTACCTCTCTTTAAAGTTTGATTTCGGCTTAAAACGGAAGGATAAACTATAATCCTTTTGATGGGGACCTCTAATCAGCAAAAAAGTATAGAATAGGAACTTTTAATTTTAAAGTGTATGTCCTATCTTTTAGTTCATGTAATTTTAATTAAACCAATTGGAGATAATAAATGTTAAAAAAGGTCATTGCAATGTTATTATTATCATGTATACTAGTTGCCGCAGAGACAGTCCCGGAAGGATTTACTAAAGTTAAAGAACTTGGCGGGATTACAGAATACAATATGGATTCGAATGGATTAACTGTTCTTTTGCAGGAAGACCATTCCTCGCCTGTTATTACCTTAATGGTCACATACAAAGTCGGGTCTCGTAACGAGGTAACAGGCAATACAGGATCAACCCATTTACTTGAACACTTGATGTTCAAAGGAACTGAAAAATACAACAAAGCAAACGGCGGACATTTAGATGCAAAACTTGGAAGTATTGGAGCAAGATTGAACGCGTCAACCTGGCTTGACCGAACAAATTATTTCGAAAGCATTCCAAGTGATTATTTGGAATTGGCAATCGATATCGAATCCGACAGAATGAGAAATCTTTTGCTTAAAAAAGAAGACAAAGATGCGGAAATGACAGTCGTTAGAAATGAATATGAAAGAAGCCAAAACAGTCCATTCAGTGCGCTCAACACGGAAATATGGGCAACAGCTTTTCAAGCTCATCCATACCACCATTCAACCATCGGATGGAAATCTGATATTGAAAATGTACCTATGGAAGATTTGAGGGCATTTTATAATACTTACTACTGGCCCAATAATGCTGTAGTTACAATCATCGGTGATTTTAAAACTGATAATGCTTTGGTTCTCGTGAAAAAATATTACGGACAAATAACATCGTCGCCGCACGATATTAAAGACATATACACAAAAGAACCGGAACAACAGGGGCCGAGAAAAGTTGAAGTTCATCGGGCAGGACAGTTGGGCGTTGTTGGTATTGGACATAAAATTCCAGCAGGCTCACATCCCGATATTTTTGCTGCGTATGTTTTAGATTATATATTGTCTGAAGGAAAAACAAGCAGACTTTACAAAGCAATGGTTGATCAGGGAAAAGCAGTTAACGTATTTAATTTTGCTTTTGGTTTTAGGGACCCAAGCTTGTTTGTTAATTATGCGTTTTTAGCCCCGGGTACTACTCATGAAGACGGTGAAAAAATATTACTCGACGAAATTGAAAAGATTAAAAATGAAGGAGTGACTCAGGAAGAAGTTACAAGAGCCATTAACAAAATTGTTGCCGAAACTGCTTACGGCAGAGATGGCTCATACTCAATTGCAAGTCAGCTAAACGAAGCGATTGCAATGGGTGATTGGACTTCATACGTAAACTATTCTGATAACATAAAAAAAGTCACCCCGGAAGATGTTCAAAAATTTGTACAGACATACTTTTTAAAGAACCATCGAACAACGGGTTACTTCATTCCTAAAACTGCCGGCGGTGACAGCCAGGTGGAAGAAAAATCATCATCATGGTTTGAAGATCAAACAAAAAATTATTATAGAAATCCCGAAGCTGAGGAGTTAGGGTCGAACAACTACTCCAACATTAACGCTGCACCTTCCGAAGAAACTTCAGTTGCAGAAAATGTTGATGACATAAAAATTGCAGGTATCAGAGTTTTAACTTCTAAAACTAGTGTAAAGGATGTTGTTACTTTCCGCGGCAGTTTTGCGGCAGGCGATAATTTTAGTCCGGGAGAAAACTCAATGATAGCCGACTTAACAGGCAACATGCTTGATAAAGGAACAACAAAGAACGATAAGTTTGCCTTAGCCGGAAAACTTGAAAACATGGGAGCTTCAATTAATTTTTCTGTTTCAACACATCAGCTTGATTTTAGCGGAAAATGTTTGAAGAAAGATGTTGCAAATGTTATTGAACTTCTTGCAGAACAATTGCGCTACCCAGCATTTAGTGCAGAAGAATTTGGAAAATTAAAATCTCAAAGAGCGGGCTCAATGCAGCAGCTTTTGGAAAACACGAATACAAGAGCCGAAGAAAAAATGAACGCTATGATCTTCCCTGAAGGTCATCCGAATCACAAAACTCCTGTTTCAAAACTTATTGCCGATATTGAAAAAGTAACTTTAGAAAATGTGAAAGACTTCCATCAAAAATATTACGGACCCAAATCAATGATATTTGTATTGGTCGGTGATGTTGAAAGCAAGGAAGTTGAATCTTCAATTAAAAAATATTTTGAAGGATGGCAGGGCGGTGTTGATTATCCTAATTTTGACAAAGCAGAAATTACATCGAAAGGCGTAACCGAAATTGTAGCTATGGAAGAGAAAACAAGTGCAACACTTCGCATTGGACAAATCACCAAGCTGAAAAAAACAGACGAAGACTATATTGCATTTGATTGTGCTAACCAAGCATTTGGCGGCGGCAGTTTTATTGCCAGACTATTATCAATCATCCGCGATGAAGAGGGTTTGACTTACGGAATTTTTGCAAGACACACCGATGATCTTTTTTCTGACGGTACGTGGTACATTGCTGGAACGTTCTCACCCGATTTGCTTCATCAAGGTTATTCCTCAACCATGCGCGAATTAAAAAGATGGGTAGAGGGTGGAATTACCGAAGAGGAATTAAAAAACACAAAATCCAGAATGATCGGAAGTTATAAAATCGGTTTATCAACTACCGGCGGTTTGGCAGCACAAATATTAAGTTTTGCCGAACGCGGATATTCACCGTCATATTTGGACGAGTATCCAAAATTGGTTGAGGACCTTTCTTTAGATAAAGTTAACAGTGTTGTTAAAAAGTATATTGATCCAGAAAATGTTGTAACCGTAGTTGCCGGAACAGTGACTGAAAAAGATTTAGAGCCCAAAGAATAAATTATTGTCAAATAGAAGTTTTATTAAGCCCCTCTTTCGCAGAGGGGTTTTGTTTTTCTAAAACGCAAACAACTTTAATTAGTTAAATTATATTGGTAACTTTGCTGCTCATTTTTTAAAAGTAATATTAGAATTAACGATTGATTATTTTGTAGAGTATTAAAGAAAGAGATTTAATTTTTGTTAAAAGTAAACGAAATATATTATTCAATACAGGGCGAAAGCACTTTTGCCGGTAAGCCGTGTGTGTTTATTAGATTAACCTATTGCAATTTACGCTGTTCCTATTGCGATACCGAATATGCGTTTTATGAAGGCGAAGATAAAAGCATTGAAGAAGTGATTGAAGAAGTAAAAAAGTACGACAGCAAATTAGTTGAAGTTACAGGCGGAGAACCTCTTGTTCAAAAAGAAGCTATTCATTTAATGCGAAAACTTTGTGACGACGGCTATCAGGTGCTGCTTGAAACCGGTGGCAGCTTGCCAATCGATAGCGTGGATAAACGTGTAAGAGTAATATTAGATTTAAAGTGCCCTTCCAGTAAGATGAAGGGGAAAAACCTCTACGAAAATTTGGATCACCTTAAACCAATTGATGAAGTAAAATTTGTTATTGGTACGCGAGAGGATTATGAATGGGCGAAAGAAATAATTAACAAATATAAAATAAATGAAAAATGTGAGATTCTATTTTCAGTTGTATTTAACAAACTGGAACCGCTCACATTAACAAATTGGATATTAGAAGATAAATTGAATGTGCGCTTTCAATTGCAAATGCATAAGTTTATTTGGAAGCCCGAAGAAAGAGGTGTATGATGAAAATAGCTAAAGAATTCCGATGGGAAATGGGTCACAGGTTAAAGTTCCATAAAGGCAAATGTATTAACCTTCATGGTCACTCATATAAAATGATGGTTGAATTTTCCGGCGAAATTGACGGGAATGGAATGGTGCTGGATTATTATGATGTTAAAGAAATAATTGCCCCGATAGTGGAAGAACTTGATCATGGTTTTTTAGTTTATGAACAGGATAAAGAATTGGTCGAGATTCTTAAAAAGTTAAATTCAAAACACACCGTTGTAAATTTTGAATCTACGGCGGAAAATTTGTGTAAATATTTTCTTAAGAAAATATCAGAAAAAGAATTACCGAAAAATATAAATGGAATTTCTGTTAAAGTGTTTGAGACTGAAAATACTTATGCGGAAGAGGAATTAAATCTAAAATAAAATTTCTTTATTTAATGTTTTTTAATCCTTTCACTGCTTCAAGAATTACAGGCATAATTTCACCAGACTTACCCATTATTGAATAATCAACAAAACCGGTTATATCTGTCGGGGTAACATTTATTTCCACAAGATACGAATCAGAATTTTTTGCTGTGATTGGAATGTATGCCGCTGGGTAAACTACTGCTGAAGTCCCTGCAATAATACAAATGTCCGATCTCTCTGCAGCTTTTTCACTCTTGGCAAAAATTTCCTGCGGAAGCATCTCGCCGAACCAAACAACATCGGGACGAATTAAACCTCCGCAGAATTTACACTTCGGCAAGCTTTCATCATCCGAATCAATGTAGTAAGGCTCGCTGCAGTCGATGCAGTAATTGCGCTCTATGTTTCCGTGCAGTTCAAGTACATTTTCGCTTCCGGCTCTTCTGTGCAGATTATCAATGTTTTGAGTAACAACATTTACTTCATCATAAATCTTTTCAAACTCCGCCATTGCATAATGCCCCGGATTAGGTTCAGTCTCATGAATTATCTTACGGCGGTGCTGATACCATTCCCAAACCATATCGGGGTTTTTAAGGAAAGCATTAAAGTTTGCAAGCTCTTCAGGTTTAAGTTTATTCCAAATGCCGTCCTTTCCCCTAAAGGTCGGTATTCCGCTTTCAGCAGAAATTCCGGCACCCGTAAAAAACAAGATCGAATTAGCTGTTCGTAATCTTTCAAGAAACTCGGTATTAAATTCCATTTTCTATACCTACTACTTCTATGAAAATATTTTTAAAATTCAAAACAAGTAATTTTATGTAAACAAAAAATGTCATTCCCGTTCAAACGGGAATCCAATGCCTAATATTAATATAGATTCCCACTTTCATGGGAATGACAAAACATATAATTATTACTCGTCCTCAATTTCTTTAAGTAATTCTTTCGCTTCTGCTAACCTTTCTTCATCATCTTCGTCAATTTTTTTAAGCGTTAATGCTTTGTTCAGCATTTCGCGGGCTAATTCATATTCATCTTCTCTGATCAATGCTTTTGCGTATTCAACATAAATCATTATAAATTCGGGATAAAGATCAACGGCCGTTTTTAATTCCACGATTGCGGTATCGATATCAGCCCAGCCTAATCCAAGCACAGATCTTGCCGGCGCCCACTTCTCACTAATTTTTGCGTGCGTTCTTCCCAACACATAATGACAGATGCCCTGGATTTCATTGCCGCCGGTATTTAATTTAATTGCTTTTTCAGCATCTTCCCTTACTTGATTAACGATACCTGCAACAGAGAAAACTCCCTTAAATAAAGCAATCCTTCCATTTGCAATTGCTTTTCGCAAGTATGGTTCAGAGTTATTGGGGGATAATTTTGCAGAACTATCCGCATACACAAATGCTTTATCGTACATTTCTAATTGGGCGTCTTCTTGATCTCCTGTCTCTGCAGGCAACTTCTCAGCTATATCAACAATAGCGCGGCTAATTTTCCATAACACTTCCCAATTTTCCGGTGAAACAGCATCAGCTTTTTTGTAAATCTCTAATGCTTCTTGATGCTTATATTCTTTTACTAGTTTATCTCCCTGCGCAATTAATTCAGTTACATCCTGAGCCATAATTGCTGTTGAAAATACTGCCAATATTGAAAACATTAAAACCACTGCTGTGAGTTTTGATTTCATTGTTCGACCTTGTATTAGTTAGAATAAAGTTTCGTTAAATTCTTCTTCGTTATTTTGTTTTGGAATCATTAAAGATGTTCCGGCAAGTGGTAAAAATCTCGTCCAGTTCGATTCACCAACTTTTTCTGAATAGACAGCCTGCTTATACGCATTTGTCTTTGCACTTAATTCATCTGCATGGTAAAGAGCAATTGCTTCAACCGTTTTCGGTTCAACGGGCGATGCATGTTCAAGTTTGCCCTGATGACTAAGCACTAAATGTATCAATTCATTTTTCAAATCTTCGGGAAAACCTTCAACCTCTTTCGCCTTATTTTCAATGTGCATAGCGGCAATTACAATGTGACCAATTAATTTTCCCTTATCGGTATAATCGAATGTGGCATTAGTGCTAAGCTCTTCTGTTTTTCCAAAGTCGTGTAGTATTGCCGCGGTAATTAATAGGTCACGATTCAACTCGGGATGGAAACCGCACATTAAATCACAAATTTTTACTATCTCGAGTGTGTGTTCCAAAAGTCCGTGAACATAGGCATGATGCCAGGCTTTGCCTGCAGGAACTTTTAAATATTTATCAAGGTGGTCACCGCTTAACACCAATTTTATAAGTTGTTTGAGATGCTTTTCATTTATCCCTTCAATAAAGCCATTCAATTCTTTTTTCATTTCACCTAAATCGCGGCTGGATTTCGGCATCAGATCTTCTACTTCAACATTGTCATCACTTTTAACCGTGCGAATTTTCTCAACTTTTATCTGGAATTGATCATTGAAGGTATCCATTGTACCGGAAACCTTAACAACAATTCCTGCTTCCAAATAATTTTTAACTTGATGAATATTATCCCACATTTTTGCGGAAAGTCTTGCCGACTTATCACCAAGCTCCAGATCAAGATATGATTTTCCTGCGCGTGTAGTTTTTTCTTCAAACTTAGTAAGCAATAAAAAATGATTTATCGGCTCGCCTGAACTTATTTCGCTTAACTCATTTTGCTTTAACATAATTTTTCCAAATTCTTATTTATCAATTACTGTAACGCCGGTTTTAGGTAATTTAACTGCTACTGTTCTTTTCAGCAGATCAATTGTTATTCCCAGCATTCTATCGTTATTTTCATTTTCGAACACAACCCCTTCAATTCCGGCAAACGGTCCTTCATCAACCCGCACTCTTGTGTTGATATTAATTCTATCCGATACTTCAACTTCCTGTTTGCCTGCCAGAAGCGTTCTTAAGTTTTCAATCTGAACTTCCGGAACCCGTGCAGGCTTGCCCTGAAAACAAACCGTGGCAACAACAGCGTTTTGTTCCAATGAGAGCAGTCTTTCTTTTTCATTACCATAAATAAAAATATAACTTTTGAAGAGCGGCTCGGTAACCTTTTTTTTTCTATCGCTCCACTGTTTAATTACAGTTGTTGTCGGAAGATAAGTTTCAACGTTTAAGGCATTTATCTGTGTTTCCGCTTTAAATTCATGACGCGGTTTTGTGTAAAGAACGAACCAGTATTTTTGAGGAATGGAATTCATATAATTTGTGCTTGTTCAAAAACAATATTAAGAAAAAATTACCAAAAAATGTATATTGGAAAGAGCTAAACAATTATTATATATTGTTCGCAATAATGAAAATAATGTAATTTAAAACTGGCTATTAAATAATTGCTATTGCATTATTAAAAACTGATAAAACAATTATGTTAATATTATGAGACTCTTATTTTTCTTACTCATTATTTTTACCTCCTTTTTATCCGCACAGGAAAAAGATTTAACCAAAGTATCACTTGCGGAACTTGAATGGATGCTGGGCGAGTGGCAGAAAAGAAGCAGCGGAACCATAACAAATGAAACATGGAATAAATTAGACAACACTTATTTTGAAGGCTATAACGAAAGAATTTCCCGCCGAACGAAAAAAATTTTATTTACGGAAACCTTGAAGCTTGTAAAAATAGGTAACGAAATTTATTACATTGCCCTGGTTGAAGAAAACGATACTCCAATTTCTTTTAAGCTCACACAGATCGATTCCGCAAAAGCAGTATTCGAAAATCCGGATCACGACTTCCCGCAAACAATTCAATATGAACTTTTGGAAAGCGGCAGTTTGAGGGCAACTGTTGGGGGAGTAGAAAATAAAAAGAAACGCAGCTTTGAAATTGTGTTTAAAAAAGTAAATTAAAAAGTTCAGCAAAGAGACCGGCTGAACCGATCCCTTTAAAAAATTTTAATAATTTAATTAATTTCCCGTTCCTAAATTCTGAGGCTCTAGCAATAAATATGGAGTTTTCGGTTCTACACCTGGCGGAACCATCACAGGCATTTCCTCCCCTTTTAATCCCAATGATTTTATATACTTATAAAGTGAGCGTGCATCTGTATCACTCATTTTATTTACGTTCATCCATGGCATCGGGGGAGAATCCGTGCGCCCGTGAAGCAGCTCAACGAATTCATCTTCGGAAAACATATCAACAGTAATGCGCAAGTTCGCCGCATAAGTAGTTCCCCAGGGTCCGCGCCATCCCATCATTGACCCGGTTAACCAATCTTCTTCAGGAACTTTTCCATCTGTCTGCAGATACTCTTCTGTGTGGCAGTCATTGCAACCCCCTACAATTGCAATATAACGCCCAGCCTCAATTGGTGAAGCTGCATTTACAAAAGGTTTGCCATCACTCGATTTTGATTGACAACTAATAAATATTGCCAAACCACAGATAAGAACGATGTAAAAAACAAATCTATGTTTAAAAGAATTTATCATGTTAAAACTCCCCTTGTAATAAAATAGTTTTAATTAATTGCACTCTCGTTAATGTTAAAGAAATTAACGTTTTATTTTTTTGTTTGTGGAAGTTAACTTTAACGGTATTACAAACTTGAACAGTAAAAATATAAGACAATTTGTCCGCTTTGTAAATAAAAAATTATTTAACATTAAAAGATTTTTGAATTTAAACCCAATTGTGGTTACATTTTACCGCCAATTAAATTGGAGGGAAACATGAAATTTAACGTAAAAGCTTTTGCGCTTACTACAGGAATTTTTTGGGGAATAGGACTATTATTAATTACATGGTGGATAATACTTTTTGAAGGTACTTCTTGCGAAGTAACTTTAATTGGTTACGTTTACCGCGGCTACAGCATTAGCATTGCCGGGAGTTTTATTGGATTTGCATGGGGATTTGTAGATGGAATTATTGGGGGAGCTATTTTTGCGTGGCTTTACAATTTGTTATCCGGGCGTTTTGCAAATAGTTAATATTTTGTATCTGATTATTAGTTGTCGATCTTTAAAGGCTTCAAGACTAATCCGGTATCAAAAGTAATTTTAAACCGACAAATTGTAATGGCTAAACGAAGCATTTCTGAATATAAAATCCAGTCATGTTTATTTTTTTGCTTTCCATCTATTCAAACATGCGTTCCGGCTATTTTAAAAAATACATATAGATTTATTATATAATTTCCAATTGTTCATTAACATACTTTGGGGGAATTATGTTTAAGATCAAACATATCGTATTCGTGCTATTTTTAGCATCACAACTTTTGTCGGCTCAACCGGAGCCTGAAAACCGCAAGCAAGCGCCAAAAAACTCGATCTCAAATTTTATACTTGGGGTTCAATCTAATATTCCCGGAATTAAAAAATGCTGCATCTACTTTGCCGGCAAGTATAAAGTTGAAGAGGCGGCGCAAATTCTCATTGATGAATTCAACAGACCTGGAGAAGGTGAGTACAAACCGCTAATTGTTTGGAGTTTGTATAGGATCGGTAATGAAGCATGCATGGAAAAGTTGAGAGATATTCTTGAATCCGACTCTCGCGAAGCAATTAAATTATTTTGCTCAACTTTATTAACTATTCGAGAATACGGCACTGAGTTAGAGAAGCCGCACCTTTAGAACGTATTATTAATTGAAAAAGCCCGGGAAAAATGTCGGGCTTAAGCATTTTAGTATTCAAACATTCTTATTTATCCAGCCATTCTTTAAAAGAAGATGCACGCTCAACACTTACCAATGCTTCAATTTCCTTAGGCGCTGCAGGATTTAACTCTATCTTAATTCTTGAGCGTGAATATGGGATCATGTTTTTTATAGAATAAAAGCCGATGATCATTTTTCTATTTATTCTAAAAAATTTATCTGGATCTAAAACTTCAACTAATTTATCCAGTGAATAATTAACGGGATAATTTGCACCGGAAATTGTCGTCATGAAAACATTCTTTTCCATGGCGTAAAAATATGCTATCTCTCCCGTTTCAACCTTTTTAATTTTTTGTCCGAACTGCACAAGAAATCTTTTTTTATAAGTAACTTCCTTATTTACAATACTGTTAAACACATCCTCAAAATCTCTAAGATATGCTGATTTCAAATTTTTAAACTTATTTAAGCTTTCCCTCAATTCCTCTTTTCGGATCGGCTTAAGCAGGTAATCAATACTGTTAAGCTTGAACGCTTTAATTGCATATTGATCATAAGCGGTAGTAAAAATAACGGGAACATCAATTTGCATTCGTTCAAAAATTCCAAAGCTAAGTCCATCTTCAAGCTGAATATCCAAAAATATTAGATCGGGTTTATTTGTGCTTAACCATTTTACTGAGGCTTCAATTGAAGTCAATTTTTCACATACTTCAACCGAAGGGTCAACTTCGTTTATCAAACTCTCTAATCTTTCCTGCGCAAGTTTTTCGTCTTCAATTATTACAGTTTTCATTGCTTTCTCATTCTATCAAATAATTATTGTTCGGGATTTATTAAAGGGATCTTTGCTATGTATTCATTTTCGGTTAAAGTAAATACAGGTTCAATTCCGCAAATTAATTGGTAGCGTTTTTTCAGGTTTTCCAATCCGACTTTAGTAGAACTGCCGCTGAATTTAGGCTGAATATTATTTACAACTATAATAAAATTATCCTCGTTGAAAATTTTAATTTTCAATGGTAACTCTGCCGAAGCCCTGTTATGCTTGAATGAATTTTCCAAGAGAGTCTGCAATGCCAGCGGCGGAACAAAATTATCTAACTTCTGCGCATCAATATTAATTTCATATTCAATAGAATCATCAAAACGTATCTTCTGCAAATATAAATATGACTTTACAAATTCGATTTCATCCTTCAGCTCAACAACAGTTTTATCAATTACATCAAGAGTGTAGCGGTAGATCATCGAAAATTCATCAACAAACTTTTGCGCTTTTTCGGGATCGGTGCTTGTAAGCGAAGACAAAACATTCAAACTGTTAAAGAGAAAATGCGGATTTAGTTGATCCTTCAATGTTTGAAATTTTATTTGCGCATTTTCCTTTTCAAGCTGCTCTGCTATAAACCTGTTCTCCTGATTTCGCTTAAACCAAATTATTGCTTCGATGGTAATTACTGCAATTAAATTTATTATCGCTACTATCAGCGCATTGTTAATAATATTTTTTATTAGTCCATCTTCGTAAGGAAAAATTGTATTTGCCACTATTGTTAAAACTATACCCACAGCAGCGCCCGAAATTAAACCAATGATAACTTCAACCGGAATTCTAAAAGAGAGTTTTTGAGGAATCGGTAAAAGCTTATCCAGTATGGAAATTATTTTGAGATCAATAAAAACAATAAGCAGACCGAAGAGTGTACTGAATGTTGTACCAATAATTATTCTGGAAAAAAAGTTAAGCACACCGGAAATATTTATGTAACCCGTGTAATGGTTGTAGGTTATAATTAACAGCTGCACAAACAATGCTGCTGCGGTGATAACAATAATTGTTGTTTTATTAAGCTTCATTTTCATTCTACAAAATTCGTTAAAAACTATTTAATATGCTTGAGTACCGGTTTTAATATTGTCATTCTTGTTAATCAATTTTTACTGCTGAGCCTGACTGAGCAGGAAAAATCTCACCCGTTTTTAATACCCGGGTGAGACTTCTATCCCGACAGAAGGCGTCGGGGTTCTGAATGACAAAGTGACTGATCTTAAAACAAACCGTACTTAACAGAAATACCGCCGGTAAACTTTTGGAATAATTGTTCGTCGGCACCGATAAGTTCAAGCGGAGAAGTGTTTCTGAAACTTCCCATAATTCCAATCCAGTAATTTCCGGCAAAGTTGTAACCGAACTCAATAGCAGGTTCAAAAACTGCAAAGGTTGTTTTGTCAATTATTTCTTCCGACCACACTTTCTCTTTTCTGTAATCTTTATCGTATTGATAAAAGACTTCGCCCATACCGCTGGTGATCGAAATAGAAAATTTGATATCTTCACTCAAAGTGAAAATCCTCTCAACATAAATTCCGCCGTAAGCTGCGTTAAGATGATAAGCACCGTCGTTAACCAAAGCATTTAAACCTTTATCGTAATGCAGGGCAGAGTAAGCTAAACCTACACCCCAATTTTCATTAATAACGCCTACAATTTTGGCGTCTAAAAATCCTGCTGCATCGGAATTTAAAGAAGTGAGTCTGCCGCCAACACCAATGTAGCCGCCTATTTGTGTGTCTTTAATTTTGAATAGATAATTGTCATCAGTTTGTGCAAAAACATCGGATGCAAAAACGATTGCAATAATAAGTATTAATCTTCCTGATATTACTGCTGCTTTAATTTTTAATTTGTTTAACATTTTCTTAGCTCCATTTCTTGTTACGAGTAATTAAATTTTTCACCCGAAACATAACGCCCGAAATAATCGAAAGGAAAAAAATGACGACGAACCGGTATAATTTGATGATGAACCGGAAAATTTATAGACAGAGCAGAGTGCTTTATGAAGTATTTTTTTTATTTTAAAATAAACTTCATTAGGAAAATTTATGAAAAGCTCTTTGCTTCTATTTCTGACATTTTTCTCCGCCGTAATTTTAACCGCCCAGCCAAACGACTACAGCAGCTATGGAAAACTTCACAGATTCGAATTAGTCAACACTCCCTTCCCCGATTCTGAAAGGGACAGCGGACATGTTTACAAGGGTGAACATTTCCCCAAAGCTGAACACTACAACGATTCCACGACCCTGGTTTTTGTGCCGGACTATTTAGACATTGAAAACAGTTTTGATATTGTATTTTATTTTCACGGGTGGAACAACAATGTTGATAAATCTCTATCCAAATTCAATTTGATAGAGCAGTTTCATTCAAGCGGACGGAAGGCGATGCTGGTGCTTGCCGAAGGACCGAAAGATGCACCAGACAGCTTTGGCGGTAAGCTGGAAGAGAAAGGTGTGTTTAAATTATTGGTTGATGAAATAATTTCCGAGCTTGAACGTGTTTACAATTTAGATCTGGAGTTTGAAAATATTAGTCTTACCGGGCACAGCGGCGCTTACCGTGTTATAGCTTATATTTTACTGCACAGCGGATTAACAGATAAAATAAATGAAGTCATACTCTTTGATGCGCTTTATGCCGATGTTGAAAAATACGCTTACTGGCTAGACCATTATGATGGAAGGTTCATTAATATTTACACACAAAAGGGCGGAACCAAGTATGAGTCTGAGAATTTGATGCAATGCTTAACCGCATGGAATATGCCCTATACATTTATCAAGAGTGATGAATTTACCGACAGCCAATTGAAAGAAGAGAGAATTATTTTTATTTCATCCGGGCTTGGGCATAGCGAGGTGATAAGTACACAAGATCAATTGAAGAGGTTTTTGGAGTGTGGGGATTGAGATGTTAAGGCTATATAAAGAATTTTAATTAAATTGAAATTAAAAAATACGAGAGTTTATTTGTGAAATCATTTCTGCCCACACCAAAATTTAAGGTTAACGATATCATTTCTTACATCGAACTCACTGCAGCAGAAAAAATGAATCTTCAAAAAGGAATGAATTTTAACGTGCATCCTGAATACTCAGTATTTTTAATGTCTGTAAGAAAGAGAGCTCCATACGCTGATAAGATTGACAAAAAGACAAACACGCTTATTTACGAGGGTCACGATGTTCCCAAAAACATATCGGAAAAACCAAAAGAGGTTGATCAAGAATTAACAACGACTAAGGGAACATTAACTGAAAATGGAAAGTTTTTTACTGCTGCTAAATCTTATCGAACAAATTTAATTAGTTATCCTCACCGAATAAAGGTTTATGAAAAAATAGCTAATGGTATTTGGTGTTATAAAGGATTTTATAATCTACTAGATGCAAGAATTGTAAATGATGGAAAGCGAAATGTGTTTAAATTTTATTTACAACCAGTTGAAGTCAAATCACTGAAGAAGGATGTAATCATTCCTTTTAATAGAATTATCCCAACCGAAGTCAAGGTTGAAGTATGGGCTAGAGATAAAGGACAATGTGTAAAATGTGGGTCAAAAGAGAATCTACATTACGATCATGATTTACCTTTCTCAAAAGGTGGCACAAGCTTAATTGCAAAAAACGTAAGAATACTTTGTATGAAATGCAATTTAAAGAAGTCAAATAAGATTTTAACAATTCCACCAATATTTTTTTCATGACGATCAATCACACCAATTTTTGAGTTTCTACTGGAGTTGCCTCGGAGCTGCCCTGGAGTTACTATGGAGTGAGAAGCAAAGAAATGTTAGTTTTACTTCCTCTTATTTAATTATAATTATTTATAATTAAAGAAAACGGCTTAAGTTTAATTATAATTTTATCTTGTAATGTCATTACATGTCGAAATATTTCTATTTTATCGACACGTTACAAAAACATGTCGATGATTTCGAAACGTCCTTTCTTGCCTTATTCAATAATTTGCATTCTCAATGACAACATACTCACCTCTAAAACGTCTATAACAATAAGTCGGGAAAAGTAAGTTTTATTCTAAATAAATAGACATAAGCTAAATTAGAGGCAAAACATTGGCGAAGATAGTAGTAGTCTTTTTAATGTTCTTTTCGGCAGCTTATTCCCAAAACCTAACAATAACGGGCACAGTGCGGGATGCATCAACGGGTGAACCGCTTCCTTTCACAAATATAATCGTAAAAAAACTATCAACGGGAACGACCACAGATGTAAACGGCAAATTTGAATTGGAGGTGCAAGCCGAAAGCTGCGAACTTCTCATAAGCTACATCGGCTACAAAACCGAAACTATAACAATTGAAACAAAAAGCAGCCGGGTAAATTTGGATATTCGTTTAGTTTCAACCGGAGTGCTGCTTCAGGAGGTTTCTGTTTACGCCGCAGCTGAAGATAATAACGGATCGGTAAGCACTTTATCACTGCAGAGCAAACAGATCGAGCAGATATCGAGCGTGCTGCCCGATGTGTTCCGTTCTATACAAGCGCTCCCGGGTGTTGCTGTTAATAATGAGTTCAGCGCAAAGTTCAATGTACGCGGCGGCAATTATGATGAAAATCTCGTACTTGTTAACGGGGCTCAGGTTTACGAACCTTTTCATATTAAGGAGGCGGATAACGCCAGTATTGGTATCTTTAATGTTGACTTAATGAAAAGCGTAAATATGATGATGGGCGGTTTTAGCGCGCAATACGGGGACAGGCTAAGCTCTGTGCTGAACATTGAATACCGCGAGGGGAATAGAAACAGATACACAGGCGCCGCAACAATGAGCTTAACTCACTTCGATGCTTTTGCAGAGGGTCCGCTATTTAAAAACGGCTCTTTTATTATAGGCGCGCGTAAAAGTTATTTTGAATATGTGCTTTCACTGCTGGAAGTTGAGGAAGATGCGAAGCCCTCTTTTTATGATGTGCAGGGTGTACTCAATTATAACTTAAGCGATGTTGATAAAGTTCAGTTAAAGTTTATTCATGCCGGTGATGATTTCGAATTGAAGCCGCCGGACGAAATTTTCGGTCCCCGTAATTTTACAGGAAGATTAAATGATGAGCTTGTTGATGTTACTGAAAGTGATTTTGAAACTAGTGATGTCGAGACAAAATATTTCAGCAATCTTTTTGATATTAAAGCACAAACGTTTTTATCGAAGAAAGCCCGGCTCAATACTTCTGTCTCATACTACGAGCAGATAGATGATGAGTATAAAATAGAATCGGGTGATTACCGTTTCGAGGCGGCAAATCAAAATTCATATTTTTACCGCTCCGATTATCATGAATTGTTTGATCATGATCTTAAAATTAAAACATGGGAAGGGAAAACTGATCTCGATTTTAGATTAACACCTTTTTATGATGTAAAAGCAGGCTTCAGTTATTTAAATATCAATTACAGCCAGCGCAGAATTGACGAACAGTATCACGATATTATTCAAAATATTGATTCTTTTCCTGACACACTTAATTACCGGATTGACGAAGGGGAACCGCCTCAAAATATTGATGCCGTTTCCTACAAACTTGCCGGTTATGTGGAAAACGTTTTGCAGTCGGAAGATAATTTGATTTTGAATCTCGGCGCAAGAATAGATTATTTTGATATTAACCGCGACCTGACGATCAGTCCCCGCATCAGCAGTTCATTTAAACTTAACGACGGCACAATGCTGCGTTTTGCATGGGGTCATTATTATCAATCCCCCATTTACCGGCAGCTTGCTTATTCCGTTCCATCCGATACAAATACGCAATCGCAAAAAGCTGAGCATTACATTGTTAGTGTTGAGCGAAGTTTTCCTTTCGGCAATTCCAATTCAATTACATTAAAGGCGGAAGGCTATTATAAAAAATACTCCGATCTTATTTCTTCAGAAAGAGATCATGGCGGGAATGTGAATTACTCAAGAAAAAATGATTCCGAGGGATACGTACGCGGCATTGATCTTTACGCAACACTACGACTTGATAATTATTACGGCTGGATAAGTTACGGTCTGCTTTATGCTAAGGAAGATAATTTGACCGACTCGATGGGAGAATTCCCGCGTTATACTGATCAGCGGCATACTCTTTCCCTTGTCAATGATTTTGATCTCGGTAAAAATTGGGATCTAAATTTGCGCTTAACGTACGGCAGCGGATTCGCGTTCACACCATTTACCGCAAATTATAATTCGGCAGATCAAAGATGGGAATGGATCGAGGGGAACAAAAACTCAGATCATCTCCCGGAATATAAAAGAGTTGATGTGAGGATCAGTAAGGAGTTCACTCTTTGGGGTTTCAAAACTATTGCTTTCCTTGATGTGAATAATTTGTTTGACTGGACAAATATTGTTTCCGTTAGATACAGGTTTTATAACAATGGAAATCCATATAGAGAGGAACTGGAACTATTTCCGATCATTCCGTCAATAGGAATTACAATGCATTTTTAGCTAAAAGGCTTGTTAGCATAGCGCCAACTTTTCTCTAATTGTTTTGATTACAGCCTAAATTCAAAACATTAAAAATAATCAAAAAAAACACTTGACTTCAAACCGACCGGTTGGTATATTTGAATCATGAAAAACGGAAACGTAAAAGAAAAATTATTACAAGCGGGATCTGAAAGCTTTTTAAGCAAAAGCTACACTGCCGCAAGAGTGGATGAAATTTGTAAAGCGGCCGGTGTAAGTAAGGGTAGTTTTTTTCATTACTTTAAGAGCAAAGAGGATTTGGCAATAGCTGTATTAGAAGATTATTTTAATAAAGCCACTGCAAAATTTGCAGGCGGCGATTATACAAAAGAAACTGATCCTATTGAGCGTGCATATGGATTTATAGATTTTGCTGATGCAGCAGCAATGGAATTTTGGGGCAATGGGTGTCTTTTCGGTAATTTCGTTACGGATTTAAGAGTATCGGGAACAGAAATTGAGAAACGCGTGGAAAATATCTTTCGCAATCTTTCGAAAAGCTTTGCGATTGTTATGCGCCCTATTGCAGCATTAGACAAATCCGGAAACGGTCCAACCGCCTTGGAATTATCAGAGCAGTTTTTAATGGCTGTTGAGGGTGCAATTGTACTCGGAAGAGCTTACAATGAACCGGAAAAGGTTAGACAGGGTATCCGTGCATTTCGCAAATATTTAGATTTGATAGTGGAAAAGAGTTAAAAAAATTTAACCAACCAACATACCAACTGGTTGGTTTATTATAATAATCATCAAATAAATAAACGAGGTACAGCAATGAAACGAATTAGTATTTTTCTTTTCGGTTCAATTTCATATATACTTTTCTTCGGCACATTTCTTTATTGGATAGGATTCACAATAAACTATCTAGTTCCAAAAGGAATTGACGGCGGCGAGGAAACTTCAGTTGTAATGGCATTATTGATTAACACCGCCTTAATTTTACTATTCGGGCTGCAGCATTCTATTATGGCGAGACAGGGATTTAAAGAGTTCTTAACAAAAATGCTTCCTAAATCTGCAGAGCGCAGTGTTTACGTTTTAGCATCAAGCCTTATTTTTCTTTTTATTTTCTGGCAGTGGAGACCTATTCCAATTACCTTGTGGACTGTTGAAAATGAAATTGCACAGATATTCATTTACGCCTTGTTCGCATTAGGTTGGATTATTTTACTTCTTTCCACATTTTTAATTAACCACTTTGAGTTATTCGGGTTGCAGCAAATTTATAAAAATCTGAAAAACCATGAAATGAATACTCAAAATTTTCGCATGCCTCTCTTTTATAAACTTGTAAGACATCCAATGATGATCGGTGTTATCATCGCTCTATGGGCTACACCGGTAATGACCCTCGGACATTTGTGGTTTGCTTTTCTTATGACCCTTTACATAATAATCGGACTCCAGTTTGAAGAAAGAGATTTGATAAAAACATTCGGTGAAAAATATCTTGAGTATCAAAAACGCGTTCCTGCATTAATTCCATTTTCAAAAAGAAGAATCAAAACAAAAGAGAAAGAATTATCATTAACATAATCTCTGCTGTACTGAAGGATCCTGGTCTCATTGCCGGGGTTCTTCGGCAGCATTACAAAATTGAAAAGGGACGCAAAATGATTTTGACATCTACAATAAAAAATATAACAGTAAATAATATTTTATTCAGACTGTATAAACATTATATAATAGACAGCATATTAATAGTAAAACGCGATGGCGTTAAAGCGCTGATTAAAAAAAGAGGAACTAAGTTTATATATATAATCATTGCCTATTACGCTGTTCGTGATTCTATTATTTATTTAATTATTCCCTATCTCATCGCAATCGGTATTTTTTAAAATATATCAGAATAAATAAGCGCGCTTAATGCTTTGCTAATAATTCCGAATTGCCGAAAAGTGTAATTAAAAATAGCGTTTAACCAATTTTAATATTTACAACATTGGCTGGAATTATTTGCTGAATAAAATCTTTAGAAATATTTATAAATACTGCTTATAAAATTAGTAGGAAGCATGGATTTAAAAGGCAAAAGCAATCTCCTACTTAAAAAAGATTGCTTTCAATAAAAATTCAACTTGATTTTTTAATCTTACTTACGAAACTAACTTTGCTTTAAGTGTAATTTCTGTTCCAGTAAATAATCTTGAGATAGGACATTTTGCTTTTGCTTCTTTTGCAAGTGCTTGAAAATCTTCTTCGGATATCCCCGGTACTACAGCTTCACATTCTAATAAAATGGATGTGATCTTTGGTCCGTCATCCTGCCCTAACTCAACAGTTGCTTTTGTTTCAACACTGGTCGGTGTTATATCTTTTTTTGTTATCAACGCTGATAAAAACATTGAAAAACATCCGGCATTAGCAGCGCCTACTAATTCTTCAGGACTTGTTTCTTTACCGTCTTCAAATCGTGATTTAAAGTTGAAAGGACCATCGTAACCTGTAAAGTTAAATTTACCGTTGCCATCTTTTAATGTGCCTTCCCATCTTGCTTTTGCGTAATGTGTTCCCATTTTTTACTTCCTTTCGTTTATAGTTTGAAATTTATACAACCAAAATAAAAAAATAATTTCACTCGACAAGCTATCTATTTATTTATAGAACAAATATCTGAGTAATAAAATTTCACTTGCAATTAAAATTAGCCTTCCTTATACTTCATTTCAAATGAAGTATATTTTAAATGAACATTCTTTTTGTCGATACGTCTTAAAGTTCAGCAGCAAATATTTGATCTGGCTACAAGTTTAATTTCACATAAATAATTTTAAGGAGCACTAAAATGCATTTCTTAAAGAAATTAAAACCAGACAGAGATATAACAGGTGTGCTTCCCGGTGTATTGAGCGTGTTGATTTTTCTTATTGCAGTGTTGCTTTTCGGTATAGAAAAGGGCTTAGCAGTCATAACCGGATTGGCATTTTTATGGTTTATTTTTGCCGCCATTGCTTATTTCCGGACGAAAAACATCAGTTACTTTATCGTTGCTGTTTACGGATTATGTATGATGTTCTATTTTGCTTTAGTTCCAAAAGGGCCCTATGGCTTACAAACCAAACAAACAGCTACAGCTTTTATTTTAATGGCTGTGTTTCTTATGATCAGCCTGATTTATTTGGCAGCAACAAAAAGATTCAAATGGCGCGGAAGGGATATTTTTGAACTTGCGGCTAAACCGGTTCAATCCACAGAAAATGGATTCACTTCTAGGCCCTTTCCTGCCGGCAGACTTGATTATTCCGAAGATGAGCTTTTAGGATTTGCAAAGTTCGCGGCAAAAAATTTAATAGCTATGCCTTATTTTGAATCGGATAGAATTGTTTTTGCAATTGTAAAAATGGGAAAAGAATTCGGTTACCTATTCCTGCCCGAGAATGATTACAAATCAAAAACCTGGGCAGCATTCGACAAGGACGGCAATATTTCGGTGCAGATCTCAAAAGAGGATTACCTGGACTACAAGGAGGATCTTACATTTGATGAGCTTTGTGTTTCGCTGGGTAATGTGTTTAAGGAATTTTTTGAACTTTACCGAAAAGGTGAAGAGGTCAGAATAATAGATAAAATGAATGAAATGAAAATCGCAGTACTTTCTTAAAAAAAATGTAAAAAGGATTCTTGCTCTATGGATTTTAATTCTGCCGCAAAACTCGGTTCATTAATCACAAAAGATTATGCCGAAGAGTTTTTTAAGCTTTTGATCAAGTACAAAGATATCTCTGCATCAGAAGCTGCATCGAGATTAAACCAGCATATAAAAACGGCACAAGATTTTCTTGATGGATTGAGCGCATCTGATATATTGGAGAAGACTGAGGTTTATGAAGGAAAGCGACCATACTACCGATATAAATTGAAAAAGAAGAAATTCTCTATCACTGTTGATTTAGACCAATTTGAAATTGAAGACCCTAGTAGTTCGATTAGAAACAAGAAAATAAGAGAGAGAAAAAATTCTGGTGCGATATTTACGGCATCCGGAAGTAAACCAATGCTTAGCAGTATTACTTTCGGTGTTGGTAACGGTAGAAGTACAAAAGAGAGAAAAATAAGTTTAACAACAACCCAGGGTAAGTTTCTCTATTTTCTCCCCTTTCCAAATGCGGAGTTTAAAAATATAAGTTTAATAATGAAGGAAGCAAATATTGACAGTAGTTATCAGGAAGAAATTGCTGATATAATTAGCATTCTTAAAACAAATAATATAATTGAAATGAAATAGAGAGGTTCAATTTTATTTTGGTGAGTATGAAATCTATTTTAGCAAAATAATTAAAGTTCGGGCGCAGTGTAAATATCAATTAGTATTGGTTTAAAATAAAAAGTCCCGCAAAATGCGGGACTCATGATCTAGAATTTACGTTCTGACTTATATAACTTTTACGTCAGATGCCTGTGGTCCTTTTTGACCATCAGTTACTAAAAATTCAACTTTATCATTTTCGTTTAATGTTTTATAACCATCGCTAACGATTGATTGAAAATGTACAAATACATCTTCGCCGTTTTCCTGTGAAATAAAACCATAACCTTTTGAGCTGTTAAACCATTTAACAGTTCCTTGTGTGCGCTCTGCCATATTACAGATGCTCCTTTTTAATGAAATAAATAATTTGACAGGGCTTGAAAAAAATGGAAAGATACTTCTGTTTCTACAAAATTTTCTAACTTAAACTGTCGACACTGTAAAGATAAATAAAGTATTTTTCACAACCTAACTATTTAAATTGTCACCGTTTAGCCTTTTTTCTTACCCAATGGATTCAAATAAAGAATTTGAGGGACTTAAAATTGGACATATATTTTATTTTGCTTACATTTATTTATTAGAAATCTAAATGAAATCCTCTCATAATCTTCCCTAATTATTGAGCCCTTTAATCTCTTCGATTAGGTTAAGTGTTATTAAAATAACGGTATTGTGTACCAAGGAGTTAATATGAATATCTTTGTTGGAAATCTTGCACCTGATGTAAGTGACCAAGAACTTGAAGATGCATTTGCAAAGTTTGGAAAAGTAAAAACTACAAAAATTATCAGGGATTTGTTTTCACAGCAGTCTAAGGGATTTGGATTTGTAGAGATGATGAATAATACTGAAGCAGCAAGCGCTATGCAGGAATTAAATACTGCAGAGCTTAAAGGAAAAAGAATAATTGTTAATGAAGCCAGACCGCAGCGAGAAAAAAGAGGCGGCGGAAGGCGCAGATAATTAATTGCTCCGTGAGTGAAAATTCACCCACGGAGTTTTTCGTTCCAATCTTAAAAAGCAGTAATTACACCTAACCCCACCTGATGAAACTCATGAGTTAAATTGTAAGTATATTCACCAACTAAACGAATATTTCTTTTGAGAGCATGCCCAATGTGGAGTGATCCGGTTTTATAGTTCAGACTTCTATCATCGGATTCAACTAAATTAAAAATGCCAACAGCATACCATTTACTGTCATCCCCTTTCGGCATAAACACCAATTCAGCCATTCCGCCTTTTGTTTTAATTTTATTGGATGCGGCACTTTTATTATCAATTTCATCCTGCCTTTGCAAATATTGAACATTTAGCGAAAGCTTGTCCTCATATGATAATGTTATATCCGGTCCCCAATAATACATTTTATTCGAGGTCTGATTTACCTTTCCAATATTTATCATTTCTTTTCCATAGTAGCCGAAAAATCCAACACGAATATTTTCAGTAACATCCTGCGTTACCCTTCCAACAAGATTTTTATAATCATCTTTGTCAAGCTGACGCATTCCGTCGAGATCCGAAAGACCGCAGCCGTTTAACACTTCAAACATAATATCGGTGCCCGTTTCAAATCCGTATGTAAGCATTAGTCCCCTATCATAAGCCAAATTAATATCGGAGAAGGAAGGCTTAGCTTTGTAAATTTGATAATCCTCTAAAGTCAATCTTACTTCTCTTTTAAATAGCGGATCTGATACCTGAAACTGTCCGGCGTAAATATCCAGCTCTGTTCCGAATAAATTGTTGAACATGATGTAAGCGTCTTCCACCCCGGCTACTTTGCCGTATTCACTTAAATAAAAATAGAAATAGTATGCAACGTCATCTGTTAATTCTCCGCCTGATAGCAACTTAATTAACCAGGGGGCTTTAAAGTCATTTCGCTGTGGTTCATTTCGGTAGGTTGTAAATGCCTCCATTCTAACCGCAATCGGAAAATCACGAATGAGCGAAAGTTCTTCATCTCCCGTTTCAACAAAATATCTCGGCGCTGCTTTGTCCGCCAGTTTAAAACCGTTACCGGCAAATTCATCACCATAAGCTTTTAATCTTGGTATTGGAGCGTGGCATGTTTTGCAGCTCATTTTGTACTTACGTGCAAATGCCGGAATTGCTTGCACATCTGTCGTATAGATTTGAAAAGAAAAAAGAGTGATCATCAGTAATAAGAATAATTTTTTCATAAGTGTCTCCTTAATCTACAATTTCAATTTCTGTAGAATGATTATTAACAAACATAATTTCAGCTTCATCCGGCGCGCCTAAAAATTCAGCTACCGGTGCTATAAGTTTTTGATAATTAAGTACTGCATTTACTATTAATTTTCCCGGTGTAATTGTTTCGGGAATATTAAATGTGAATGTTTCTGTTTTTGTTTCTCTCGGACCAATTCTATAATCAACACCAAAGGATTTTGTATTCCATTGCTGAATTGTCATTCTGCCCTGCGGATCAAAATAAGGCATTCTGAATATTCTATCGCCGAAAGGAACGCCGTCTCTCTGAACCCCCTCGAAATCAGGAAGATCAAGAGCAATGCCCATATCCTGGTAAGCCAGCACATCTGCGGATATTGTATATTCCTCGCCTTCAAAACCTTTTTTATCAACAGGCAGGTGATATTTATTTCCGGCGGCATCAACAGCTTCTACATGAAGCCAAACTATTCTATCTTCAACTGAACCTGATGGAAATTTGTGTCCCGTTTTTTGATTAAATAAATGAATTGTAAATTTAACCGCCTCGCCCGGTTCGGCTTCGTCAATGTCAGGATTAATTCTCAGCTCAATCGTTCCTCGCACTTTTCCAGGGTCATGTGCTCCGTGGAAAAGATGCATTCGGGCATCATCATATTCGGCACCCATTTCGGCGGTGCTGAACTTTGTTTTGGGCATATGGCAATCATGGCATTGCACACCCTCTTTTGCATATGGTCCTTCTTTCCATTCTAGGTGGGTTGATTTTACCCAAGCACCGTATGGAGATTTTTCATTGTGACAAATTCCGCAAAAGTCTCCTGACTTGTGTAATTCCGTAGCAACAATTTCATGGTCAGGTGATTCCGCATCAGTTTTTCTACCTGAAAATTTCTTATTACCCGGTTCCATTATATAATTAAAATTGAAGGGGGTGTCTCCTTCAAATCCGGTAATTGAATGACAAACTTCGCAGGATACTGATTCGTTTGCCCGCGAGTTAAGTTCCGGTAACGGCGGGGGAGTGTCGCCGACTAAAAATGATATTGGTGCATGGCATCCGTTGCATTCATGTTTAACGGCGGCAACTTTTTCATCTTTATCAGCATGAGGAACCGCCAATTTGAAATACTCTACTTCATCCCAATGGTGGGTGTATGCTTGCGACATCATTGCCTGCTGCCATTGCTGATAAAATTCTACATGACACGAAGTGCCGCAATATTCCGGTGTTTGAAAATCTTCATACCTGAATTTTTTTTCACCTTCCTGTGCTTGTAATAGAGCGATACTCAATAAAAATAAGGCACATGTAATAATAGTTGTTTGAATTGATCTCATTTTTTTCTCGACTTGTTTGGGTTAATTCTAAATTAATAAAATTTTACAAGATAGTCGAGTCATGAATCTCTTTTATTCTCATTTAATTTAGTTGTTCTTTATACTTAATTATTTCGCGATTAATTCGATAATAAAATAAAAACAATCATAAAAATGAAAAATCTAATAATATTATTAATTTTAAGTACGGCTCTGTGTTTTGCACAAAGCGGCAAAGCTCCGCCAAATTCTCTGCTGCCTAATTTTAAGCCGTTCGATACACCGCGAACAAATTGCCGACCTGGCACTGTTTACCGCTGCGATGAAAACGGAATAAATTTTATCGTGAAGGATATAAAAGCTATAAAAGGATTGACTAGCAACGATGGTACTTTGATCGGGCAAATGACATTCAGCCGGGAAGAACTTCTTCAGGTATTAAACTTAAATTTTGATTTGAAATATGTAATCGCAGAAGTTGAAATTAAAAATGCTGAACGAGAATTTACCGAACAGATAAGCGTAGATAATATTCTTTGGGAAGAAGGCGAGGCGGAAGAAATTTTAATTGATGAAAAAAGCAAATATTTCATTATTCGTGAAACTGTTTCCGCAAAAGAAATAACTTTTAGATTTAACAACGTTGCCGCGACAATGCTGTTAACCGGAAAATCAACACTGAAGAAAAAGGAAGGAAGGGAAGGCGAAGTTGTTGATTTTCCTTATTCTATTTCAAAAAAGTTTAAAGAACCCAAAAGATTATTCTATTTGGAAGAAAAGATCAGCTCAGAAGACTAACAAATAAATTTGAAATGTACCCGCAACAAACTTTTCCCGTGTACGCAGTAATTTTTATTGCGCTTTTTAATTTTAATTGATAGTTTGATTCATCAAAAATTATTTACCGCGTACACGGGAATATGCATCAAAAATACAAACTCGCTTTCATAATAAAATATCATCGTAAGTTATTGGGATTAACGCAAAAGCAGCTTGCCGATTCGGCAGGGGTTGGTAAAACCGTAATTTTTGATTTGGAAAAAGGGAAAGACACCGTGGGGTTCAATATTGTCTCAAAAGTTCTCGCCTCTATGAATATTGGAGTTAACCTGGAGAGTCCTTTTCAAAATGAGAACATCAAACTGAAATTGTAACTCTCCCGGTTATAAAACTAACTCTTCTATTTTTCTTCGGTAGATTTAACAAACTTCATTGAAATTGAATTAACACAATGGCGTGTATTTTTATCTGTAAAGCCTTCGCCGAGGAAAACATGTCCAAGGTGTCCTCCGCATTTTGCGCAGATTATTTCGGTGCGCCGTCCGTCGGCATCCGTAACTCTTTTTACGGCACCGTCAATTTCATCATCAAAGCTGGGCCAGCCGCAATGCGAGTCAAATTTATCTTTCGATTTATACAAGGGCGCATCGCATTGCCTGCAAATATATGTGCCGGGTACCTTATTGTTTGTGTAATCCCCGGTGTAAGGCATTTCCGTTCCTTTGTTAATAATTACTCTTTCTTCTTCGGGCGTAAGCTTATTTAATTTCACTTTATCTTGTCCTTCCATTGAGTTTATTAAAAACAATATAAATAATGAAAACAAAATTAATCTATTCATTTTCTTCCCTTCATTCGTTGCAAAAATCTTTTTGTTCAATCCAAACATATCAGATAATTCACAGAACTTAATCACAAAAAGGTAACATTTTTATCATCAATTATTGATGTTGAAATAATTAACATAACAATGAGCAATTTTGTTTCAAATAGTATAGCTTTTTATGTCTGTGAACTATTTTGATAAGGAATTTGTTCAAAGCAAAAAGGAGATGTGATGAATTCTAAAATAAATGATTTAGGACTGCTGATTTTACGATTATCGTTTGGCGGCATAATGATGGCAGCGCACGGACTGCCGAAATTGCAAAAACTTTTAAGCGGAAAAGAGATAAAGTTTTTTGATCCATTTGGAATTGGTGATTATGCAAGTTTTATGCTGGCGGTTTCAGCAGAGTTTATAGGTGCTATTCTTTTATCGCTTGGATTATTTACAAGATTGAGCGCGCTTTCATTAGCGGCAACAATGTTTGTTGCCGGATTTTTGTATCATGCTGCAGATCCTTTCCCACAAAAAGAAAAGGCATTTTTATTTTTGGCAGCTTATTTAGTTTTATTTATAACCGGGCCCGGAAAATTTTCCTTTAATAATCTTATTAACCGAAAATTAAACCCTCGAAATAAAGTGCTTAAATTTTTAGTAAGTTAAACTGTGGCAAACTTTTTGATTGATCGATAAAAAACATTAAGACTGTCGAGGAAATAATAATTATATGACAATTGATAAATTAAATTTTAGTGAAGCAGATTTTTCTGAATTCTACAACACAGAAAGGCTTGATGAGACGCGAATTAAAAAAGATCCATTAAGTCTTTTTGATGATTGGATGAAAACAGCAAATGAAAAGAAAGTTTTACAGCCCAATGCCATGACACTAGCAACTGCTGATGAAAACGGAAAGCCTTCAGCACGAATTGTTCTTTTGAAAGACTTTGATGAAAGGGGATTTGTATTTTTCACTAACTACCATAGCATTAAAGGAAATCAACTCAGTAAAAATCCAAATGCAGCACTTGTGTTTTGGTGGGGAAAATTAGCCCGGCAAGTTCGTATTGAAGGAATTGTGCAAAAAGTGTCGGCAACAGAATCTGATGAATATTTTATGTCGCGCACACGCGGTAAAAAATTAAGCGCACTTGTTTCAAAGCAAAGCACTCCTATTACAGACTTTTCACAGTTAACAAAACAAATTGCCGAACTGGAGAAAAAATTTGCAGATAAAGAAATAACACGACCGGATTATTGGGGCGGATACAGAGTTAAGCCCGTTATGATTGAGTTTTGGCAAGGCAGGGAAAATCGACTGCATGATAGATTAAGATTTATTAAATCTACCGAAGGAAATTGGACATTAGAAAGACTTTCCCCATAAAAATATTTATAAATAATTTAAGTAAGCAAAAATGCTAGAATTAAAAAATGTCAGTAAAAAATTTATTGAAGGAGAAGCAACACATATTGTGCTCAATAATTTGGAATTGAAAATTCCGGAAGGTCAAATTGTTATATTATTCGGAAAAAGCGGTTCTGGTAAATCCACATTGCTTAATGTAATTAGCGGAATTGATCTTCCCGATGAAGGCTCGGTATCAATTGACAATACTGACATTACAAAGCTTTCTGAAAATGATAGAACTATAAAAAGAAGAAATAAAATAGGGTTCATATTTCAATTCTTTAATTTGATTCCAACGCTTACGGTAAAAGAAAATTTGCAGCTTCCGCTTGAATTAAATGATATTGGTGATCATCAGAGCAAAATAGAAAATGTTTTGACCGAAGTTGGTTTAGCGGATAGAGCAAACACATATCCGGATAAACTTTCCGGAGGTGAAAGACAAAGAATTGCCATTGCCAGATCTCTTATTCATAACCCTGATATTATTTTAGCTGACGAGCCAACCGGTAATCTTGATCATGAAACCGGATTACAGATCATTGATCTGCTTGACCGCGTTGTAAAGAAAAAAAATAAAACAATGATAATGGTTACGCACAGTAAAGATGTAATTGGTCTTGCCGATAGAGTTTTATCACTTAAAAGCGGTAAGGTTATCGAGATGAAGAAGGATGAACTATTTGCGTAGCTTAACCAAGTCAAGTATCCGCTATTTATTTAAACATCCTTGGCAATTCGGATTATCAGTTATTGGAATTGCTATGGGTGTGGCCATTGTTGTTTCAATTGACATTGCAAATTACAGCTCTTCTAAAGCGTTTAATCTTTCAATGAACGCTGTTGCCGGCAAAGCAACTCATCAAATAATCGGCACCTCAGAAGGAATTCCAAACTCATTTTATAAATACTTGCGTGTAGATAAGGGCTTTAGAAATATCGCCCCAATTATAGAAACTTATGTACGTCTGCCCGATACAAACAAGCAAGCCTACAAATTACTAGGTGTAGATTTTTTTGCTGAACAGCCATTTAGAGATTATCTCTCCAAAACAAGTAATTCTATTGATGGTGAATTGAGGGAATTTTTAACGAGACCAAACTCGATAATTATTTCTCAAAGTACAGCTAAAAATTTGGATTTGCTGAAAAATGATTCACTGCAAGTTTTAGTAAACGGAAAGCTTAAAACCCTTTTTGTGATTGGATTTATTAAGGACGATGAACAAAACAAAGCTGCTCTTGAAAATATTTTTATAACAGATCTGTCATCTGCTCAGGCACTGTTAAATAAGGATGACAAGATAGATTACATTGATGTAATTATTGAAAAAAAGAATGTTGAGGAGCTGAAATCCATATTGCCGGAGTCTTACGAGCTACAAAAATCTGGTTCACGTTCTAGAACAGCAGAACAAATGCTGGAAGCATTCAACATTAATTTGACTTCCCTAAGTATGCTAGCGCTTATTGTCGGATTATTTCTTGTTTATAATACAATGACGTTCTCAGTAGTGCAGCGAAAAGTATTGATCGGGACACTTCGTTCAATCGGCGTAACATCAAATGAAATATTGGGTTTAGTTTTAAGAGAGGCGTTGATTCTTGGAATAATCGGAACAGTCGTTGGATTTGCCGCCGCTTATCTGATATCAAAATATTTATTGATAATAATCTCTCAAACAATTAACGATTTATATTTTGTAGTTTCGGTTAGGGAGATTTACATTTCTCCGAGTATTATTACTAAAGGAATTTTGCTAGGCGTTCTCGCAACAATAATTTCTGCACTAAAGCCAGCCAAAGAAGCGGCACGAGTTAATCCTAGATCGGCAATGCTTCGTTCAGAACAAGAATCAAATTTAATAAAGAGAATTCCCAGAATGAGCATTGCGGGAGTTATTTCCATAATTATTGGAGCATCGATATTACTTGTTCCTTCAAAAAGCATTTGGTTAAGCTATATTGGTATTCTTCCCATCATTGTTGGTTTTGCATTGTTAACCCCAATAATAATAATACTAGTCGAAAAATTATTTTCACCTCTGTACAAAAGGCTTTTCGGCATTACCGGTAAAATGTCATCCCGATCAATAATTCAAAATATCAGCCGGACATACATTGCAATTGCAGCGCTTGCATTAGCGGTTGCTGCAACTGTTGGAGTTGGGACAATGGTAAACAGTTTTAGAGCCACAGTAATTCACTGGCTGGATGCAAGATTAAATGCCGATGTTTTCATTACTGCTCCAAGTTTAGTTTCACGAAGAAATGATACCGCACTTTCGACTGAACTGCTTAATAAAATTAAATCTATGGAGGAGGTAGCGGACATAAACTTTTATCGTGAAATTGATCTTTATCAGAATGAAGAAAAATTTAGAGTGATAGCTACAAGTTTAAGCGAACGAAGTTATTCGGGCTTTGAATTTAAAGAGGCTGATGAAAATGAAGTTTGGGATAATTTCAATAATGGAGATCTTTTTCTATCCGAGCCCTTTGCTTATAAGAATAATTTGTCTGTCGGATCAAAACTCAATCTAAAAACGGATTATGGAATGAAAGAGTTCAATGTTGCAGGTGTTTATTATGACTTTGCTTCAGACGAAGGACTGGTAACAATGAACTACGATCAATTTAAAGAACATTGGAATGCAGAAGGAGTTTCCGGGATTTCGGTTTTTGTTAAGGAGGGGTTAGACTTAAAACAAGTTCAAGAAAAAATTCTTCAGCTAAATGCCGGGGGTCAGGAACTGCTTGTCCGTACTTATAAGTTCTTGCGTGAGACTTCAATTGAAATCTTCAATCGAACTTTTTTAATCGCTAAAGTTCTTCAGCTTCTTTCTGTGATTGTTGCTTTCATTGGAATTCTAAGTTCGCTCATGTCACTTCAACTCGAACGAAAAAGAGAACTTGGAATTTTAAGAGCAAACGGTTTATTGCCAAAGCAATTATTTAAAATGGTTAATCTTCAAACTCTTCTTATGGGATTAACTGCTGGTCTGCTTGCTGTTCCTCTTGGAAATATTTTAGCTGCAATCCTTGTATTTATCATAAATAAAAGATCGTTCGGCTGGACAATGCAGTTTGAGCTTGTTCCATCAATTATGATTGAAGCGGTTTTACTTTCACTTGTTGCTGCTTTACTTGCCGGAATTTATCCCGGATATAAAATGTCAAAATCGTCTCCGGCTTTAGCCCTGAGGGAAGAATGAGAATACTTTCTGCATTATTTTTTTCATTTATCTTTTTTACTTCCTGTCATGATGAAAAGATCATTGATTCGAAAAATGAGATAGAACTTTCAAAAGCGATGGGCTCTGCTGCCGATTCTACATTTGAAAGAGCCGATAAGGTAATTCCATTTGAGTTTCCGAAAGACCATGGTCCACACCCAAGTTTTAAAACAGAGTGGTGGTATTTTACCGGCAATTTATTTTCTGAAGAAGGCGACGAGTTTGGTTATCAGTTCACAATTTTTAGAACTGCCTTAACAAGCCAAAATGAGAAGAGGAAATCAGATTGGAACTCAAACCAAATATACATGGGACATTTTGCAGTTACAGATATCTCAAATGGTGAGTTTTACTTTGATGAGAAATTCAGCAGAGAAGGAAATCAATTAGCCGGATCAGAAATAAACCCAATAAATATTTGGCTTGAAGACTGGCAAATAGATCAGGTTGGAAATGAATTTTATTTTAATCTGCCAAAACTTAAGCTATCTGCAAACTCAAAAGATCATTCAATTGATCTTACTTTAAAAGCAGTTAAACCAAAAGTTTTACAAGGCGATAATGGTTTGAGTCAAAAGGGGAAGCAAGTCGGTAACGCCTCTTATTACTATTCGTATACAAGATTAGAAACAGGGGGTTCTATAACAATTGAAGGAAACTCAGTTCCTGTAAGAGGAAATTCATGGATGGACAGAGAATGGAGCACAAGCGCTCTTGATAAGGACCAAGCCGGGTGGGACTGGTTTGCGCTTCAGCTGAATGATAACACTGAAATAATGTATTATCAAATGAGAAAAAGAGATGGTACGCCCGATAGATTTAGCAAAGGTGTGATCGTTGATTCGTTTGGTCAATCGAAACTAATTAACCGAGAAGATGTAGTATTAAATGTAACAGAATATTGGACAGCCCCTACCGAAAATACTTATCCATCGGGCTGGACTCTCGAAATTCCAAGTGAAAATATTTCACTTAGTGTTTTACCTAGGTTTAAAAATCAGCTTATGGATGTTTCAGTGAGATATTGGGAAGGCGCAGTAAAAATTGAAGGAATGAAAAACAATAACTCCATTTCCGGTAAAGGCTATGTTGAGCTAACGGGATACTAATTGTAAATTTTTCCCGGTCTTGAAATGATTAGATAATTAAAAATATTTTAGGTTTACTTTATCACCAAAATAATGTGCCTGGTGCACCTTTAAAGGGTCCTATCAAATCTTCTGTTATCCAACCCCCGTAAAAGTTGCCGGGCTGAGGTTTCGCTTTTTCTCCGTTAACCAAACATTCGTCCATTAAGCCCGGATAAAAGGCAATATAATTTGTCATAGGTTCAAATCTTTCCGTAGGGTTAGGATAGAACCAAGCTGCATCTTTTACTAATTTTCCATTGACTTTAACTGAGTAAAAATTTGCAGGACCCTTCCACTCACAATAACTTGATTTGTTGGAACTCCGCAAATATTCATTAGCTACATCCTCCGGCGGAAAATAGTAAACCGGAGGATGACTAGTTTCAAGAACACGGAATGCTCTTACTGTTTTAGCAATCGTAACTCCATTATAATTAACCTCTAACTCCTTATCACACTTTTCTAATCTTGGAGGTCGAGGATAATCCCAAACAGATTCTCGCTTACCGCTGCTATTTTTATTTACAGAGGCTGTCATAATAAAATTATTTTTTATACTCTTTAAGGTAACCTTCAAAAATAGTTTTATGCGATTCCTCATCAGCTAGGAGTCTAACAGCTAAATCTTGAGTTACATAATCAATTCCATCGCAATCTTTAATTAATCGATTGTAACCTTCAATAGCACTATTCTCTGCATCTATGACGCCCCGTATTACATACTCTACATCTGTGGTGTCTTCACTCGGCTGCATAGTATCTTGTACTGCAATCATTTCCTTCGATCCAGGAATTCTGCCGCCAAGTTCTTTTACTCTTTTTGCAATCATTTGTGCATGTCCAATTTCATCTTGCACTTCTGAAGTTAGGGCTTTCTTGATTTCTTCGGCTCTTACACCATCAAGGTTTGTCGCATTAGAAATGTAGTTAATTACTGTTTCTATTTCTGCCCAATAGGCTCTTACTAATCCATCTATAATTTTTTGTTTATCTGACATATTTTTAACCTTTAGTTTATATTATTAAAAAATTCTTGTTTCCATTATAAACCGAAAATTGACATTAAAAATTCCATGGATCGCTTAATTGTTTAGAATTATTACCGGCAATAAAAAGAAATGTGATAGCCGCGGGCGGGTTGAATAGAAATTAAATTGGCAAATTGAAAACTGTAAAATTAGTGCGTCGAGATCATAGCTTTATAAAATTTCTTTCTTACACTTTTTCCAAAAGGCAAAAAATGACGGGTAGCAACCTGTTACAGTAGAAAGCCAATCTCTGCTTTCTTCAATGCCCCAGTAATGATAGTTGAGAGGATGCTCTTTATAGTAGATATCAACTAAGTCATATTCTTTTACTAATTCACCAAACTCGCCAACATATACTTGAAGTGATTTAATGTTTTCACCTAATTGTAAAATAAAATCAATCGTTTTTTCCGAAATGGGGTATTCTTCAAAATGTGACGGCTCGAGAAGTAAAATACGATTTGCTTCAATATCCTTTTTCCAAATGGGGTCGAGATTGTAAAAATTGTAAATCAAAGTTGGAAGTTCAGTATCAACACTAATTTTCTTTTTTTCAGGAAGGTTAGTTTTAAGATTTGGAATGGTTGTTTCTTTTAACTTCTCTGGTATTTCTAGGTCTTTAAATTCTTCATATTCAACCTCAAGGAATGTGCCTTTCTGTTTGGTATAGCAAAACTTGTTTATGTTGTTCTGATTTGCATAATACTTCTTTTTGCTATTGGTGCCTGCAACCCATTGCCAGCTTAGAGCATTGCTGGCCCAATCTGAATCAAGTAAATAATAATACATCCATTTTGCAGGAACCTTCCAATGACTTTTACTAATATTGCAGGCAATTGATGCAACATACATGCGCACATGGTTGTGAATATAGCCTGACTTGTAAAAATCATTTATTGCTTTATCTATTGCATCAATTCCGGTTCGTCCATCAATAAGCGCTTTAGGTATTTCAAAATTATTTACTTCTTGCTGATCAGACTTTAGATCAAAATTTAATTTTTCACCTTTTGCAATCCACACCTGCTGCCAATAATCTCTCCAAGCCAATTCTTGAATAAATTTTTCAATTCTTTTTGGTTCATAGCCCCACTTAACCACACTATCCAAAACAAGTTTGGTAGAAATTACTCCTCTGGAAATATATAGCGATAAATATGTAACAGCCCCATCAACATAATTACGAGTTCTGTTATATTTCTCCGGATCAATTTTAGAAACTTGATATAATATTTTTTGATAATTTGTTTCGAAAGAGATCATTGGATTAATCGTATTTACTATTCATTTTCATAAAATGTTTTTTGCTTACACTACTAGTAACTCGCTTTCTCTACATCCTAAAACTTGAGGGCTTTAAGTTTTGGCGCATTAATTTAATCACTTCTTTTTCCTGCAAGTTAAATTGAAGCCTATTATCTTCGAAAGATAAACTATCATCCCATGCTAATTCAATAAGATAACTTATATCGGATTCTGACAATTTCGAATTCACACAATTTCCTTCAAGCTAAAGTTGGTTTGTAATATGCAATTTTCATTTCGATACCATAATCATCTTTATTATTCTCATCTATTATGTAATTAAGCTTAGTTTCCCCTCCTAATTTATTTACTAGGCAAAGACAAATCGCATCAATTATATCATCTTTTTTAACATGTTTTCTCAAAGTCTCTTTACTAACTTTCTTAAAGAGTTTATCAATGTTTTTATCAAAGTCTGATAAGACTTCTAATCTCTCTGTCATACCACTCTCATTAGATTTATTTGAAAGAAGGGTTGCTCCATCATTCAAATACTTAAAACAAACTTCCGGGTGACTCTCCCCTATACTAAAACTATTCTGAGTTCTTAAAAGTTCATCCAATTCTCTAATTTTATTGCGAATATTTAACGATTGTACTGAAAGACTTTTATTTTCGATTTTTATATTTATTTTTCGCGCCGCATCATCATTTAATTCATATACTGCTTCTCTGCAGGGAGGATTAAATACAGTTGAATGTCTGTATTTTAATTCTCTTCGCATTTTCTTTTCCACAGTTCTTTTAGTTTTTGCTGAAGCCAGCCCGATTGGATTATCTATTAAAATTCTTTTAAGATCTTTATTGTCCTTAAGCAGTTCACCAATGTTATTATAGATTCCGTAGGAGTAAGCATTTCCATTCCATTTTACCATTATCCATCCGCATCTGCATCCATCAACTCCAGCAACAATCATAAGAAATATTCTTCATTCTTTATTCGAGTTCAAATTCTTATTTTTCAATTCCTGCTCACGCATTGGCATCTGATCTATTATAGAAAATAGTTCTTCGGATGAAACAGGTTGGTTTCTAGTGAGTTTTATGCCTCCATCCAATCCTATTAAAGCAAATTCAAATTGTGAATCAAATTGTCTGTAATCATTGTATAGATTTGAAGAAAATTCCCACTTATTTTCTACATCAATCTCTAATTGAAATTTGTTTGGCAGAATTTTATAGATAACAATTTTTCTATCTAAAATTCCGAGTAAATCCTTTCCCAGCTCTTCCAACTGTTTATTAAATATAGTTAGGGAGGTGTCATTTGCAAATACCAAAACGATTCTGTTCTTCCATTTATGTTTAGAAAGATCTATACCTTTCATCTCTTCATTAGTAAAAATAAAAGTTGTTAAAAGTATTATTGCGTATATAATAGTCTTTTTCATTTTGTTGTATCAATAAATTTCATTGCCAGTTAATTGTGTAAATAAAAACATAAAAATTTAGAATCATAAAAAACACTGAAGGAAAAGAAATCCAAAACCCATCCTTCATTTTTAGTCGAACAATGAATCCTAAAAACATCAAAACTGCTAACCCGCCTGCAGAAATAGACAATACAACTGGAATAAGAAACCCTATCAATAATCCAATCCCTCCAAGCAATTCAAATATGCCGACCAAAATTCTGTAATTTTTCAATCCAAATCGCTCAAACTCTTTTTTAAGCTTATCCGAGTAAAGACATACAAATCCATACGTTAGGAAAGAAAAACTTGAAATAAGAACAAAAACTGTAATTAAAATTTGAATCTCCCCTTAGATTGTACCAGATTGGAAAATTACCACAACTAACGAAAAAATCAGCAAGGTGAAAGATGGTAATGACTTTTTCAATGGATCCTTAATTTTAAAATGCATAATCATAGCGCCTGCCATTAAAATTGCAATTCCTAATGCCGCTGGTTGTATTACCACTGGATACCATATACCGGCAATAAGTAAAGTTGCAAATAATATTTTAAGAAAACCTACCACACCAACAAACCATGATGGCAGTCCGTATACACCAAATTCCTCTTTCATATTGGAGGCATTTCCTCCACGCCACGGTGAAGATTTACCATATCGCAGCAACCACACATTAAAAATTCCCAGGGCTATTACAATCTGGATTATCATGATCAAAGTATTCATTTTACGTTCCTTTAATTTCTTGATTGATTGACTGTTTAAGCAAATTGATTTTATTAGAATTCAAACTTATAAAAATACGGTTAAAGTTTATATTTTTATCTTTTCATACTCATCTAATTTTGATCTTATTAATTCAGCACTATTTTTCAAAAGTGATTCCTCTTCGGCATTTAATTTTATCGGCAGCGCACCTAAATTTCCCTTTCCTCCTATCAAGCATGGAAGTGAAAGCGAAACATTCTCAACTCCCTCAATATTTTCATTAAAACTGCTTATAGTTAGAACTGCTCTGTTGTCTCTATTTATAACATCAACAATTCGAGCAATTGCCGCCGCAATACCATAATATGTTGAACCTTTTCCGTCAATAATTTTATATGCTGCATTTCTTACACCATCGTCAATTTTAGATTTAGTTTCATCATTAAAAGTTATCTTTCTGCTGAAAACAAAATCATTCAATTGAACTCCGCCTATATCAATATTGGACCAAGCTAATACTTCAGAATCACCGTGTTCACCAACGACATAAGCATGTACATGATGAGAATCAACTTGTAAGTGATTTCCGAGCAATGATCTAAAACGCGCAGTATCCAGTGTTGTACCTGTTCCTATAATTCGCTCAGCCGGAAAACCGAATTCTTTTCCGATACTCACACAAATATGAGTTAATATGTCAACCGGGTTAGTTGCAATTATCAATACGGCGTCGGGAACGACTTCTGATATTTTGGAGATAATATCTCTCATGATTGAAGAATTTTTTTCCATTAGCTCCAATCTGGTTTCACCTGGTTTTTGACTGGCGCCTGCTGCAATGATAATTATTTTTGACCCATTTAGATCACTATAATTTCCGGCAAATACTGATGTTGCATGAGCAAAGGGAACTGCGTGCAATATATCCTGAGCTTCCGCTATTGCTCTTTTTTTATTTGCATCAATTAACACAATTTCGCTTGCCACTTTTCGCATCATTATTGCATATGCCGCTGTGGAGCCAACCATTCCGCTTCCTATTATACCTACTTTCATAACCGAGACAGACCTTTCTTTCTTTATTTTCTAGCCAGTTGATATTTATATTTATTTACTTAACAGAATATGTTTTAAAACTGGTGTGCTGGCACAGAAATATAAAACCTCAATAATTTGGTATGTTTTTTCCCAAAAGAACATTTCTTTCCCCGTAAAGAGTTCCCTCATTTTTTATCAATTTAATAATTCCGTTTCCAGCTCTTTGATCTGAATTATTAATTATTGAATCTGTGACCAGTGGGTCGTCTTTGAAATAATAGCTGTCAGCATAATAGTACTTGCCGTTTGGTTCTAGAATGGTTAAATGAATATGGGCGGGCTCAGTCCTTGAAGGATAAGTGCCCGGTTTTAAAGTATAAATTTTATACTTACCCTCTTCATCAGTTTTTACCCATCCGCGAATATAACCATGCCTTCTTGCCCAGCCTTGCTCATCACCCCGCTTAATATAAACTCCGTTTTCATCTGTCTGATAAAAATACATTATAACATTTGGAGCGGGAGTTTTTCCATCAAGTTTATAGACTGTTCCGCTTATCACCAAATTATTAATTGACTTATTATACCCAGGCAGCGTATCGATCGATGTTAATTCACGATCGCCATATTCAAAAACTGCCTCACATCCTTCACATGGTCCCCCAACCATCCGATATTCAGTCTGGGCTTTGCAAGTTGAAAATAATGCGATAATAAAAATTACATTAAGAAACTTCACTGTGCTTTTCCTTTCTTTCTCAAACTCCTTGTACCATGTTTAATTATCCACAATGTTTCTTTAGATGGATCATCGGCTCTCCATTCATCAATAATTTGGTTTGCTAGTTGAGGTGCTTCTTTCATCAAATCATTAAGATTATTGCCGACACTTTTCTGTACAAATTTTTCTTTATCATTTTTAAGATTAGTCAGAATTTTTTTGAATACTTTAAACTCATCTAAAGCAACAGTTAGTTTTTTCGCCCAAGGTAATTTAATTCTAACTCCTTCACTTGCTAACCTGCGTACATGAACATTTTTATCTTTACTCCATTTCACCATAGTGCGTATAGTTTTTGTGGGATGTGCTTCAAGCAAAGTTCTAATTGCAAACTCGCCTGTAGATCTCTTTGTTAATTCATATATAAAGTTCATCGAGGCATCGTAATCTTTAAACCCATTTCTCTGAACATATCTTCCTACCGGCCAAAGCCACCAGCCGTAAATGAACATGCCTTCGGTTGTCTTTAATTCATCTCCAAGAATTTTTTCAAATAGAATAGTATTTTTGGAATAATCATTTGGCAAATATTTTTCAAATGCATCAGCGAATGCATCTTGCCTGGCAGTAAATTCTTTATCCGGTAATTCTTTTTTTAGGTATGAAACAAAACCCCGCTTGTTGAATGTGTTATCAACCTGCAGAATTTTATCTGCGATCAACTCTGCACACTTGAGGTCGTAGTAGTCTTTAAATTTTTTAGCCATAAGATTGTCTTTCATTTATTCAATAAACATTGGCGCACCGGGACCAACAGGAATTCCCAATGCAAACCAAATTATGAACATTACAGTCCAAATTATAAAAAATGCAATTGTGTAAGGCAGCATCGTGGCTATCAATGTTCCTATTCCTGCTTTTTTATCATACTTACCTACGAATGCAATTATTAATGCAAAGTAACTCATCATTGGTGAAACAATATTTGTAACACTATCGCCAACTCTATATGCAACCTGAATAACTTCAGGCGAATAGCTCAAGAGCATAAACATCGGCACAAATACCGGAGCCATAACAGCCCATTTTGCAGATGCGCTGCCGATAAATAGATTTATGATTGCCGAAATTATTATGAAAGCAATAAGCAATGGTATTGGTCCAAGTCCGCTGGACTTTAATAAATTTGCACCTTCAACAGCCACTATCATTCCCAGATTCGTCCAATTAAAAAATGCAACAAACTGAGCTGCAAAAAATACAAGCACAATATAAGAGCCCAGAGTTTCCATCGATTTATCCATTCCTTTAATTATGTCGCTGTCTTTTTTTATTGTTCCCGCGCCAATACCGTAAGCAATGCCAAGCACAACACCGCCAAAGAATATGAAGGAAACAATTCCTTTTAAGAATGGAGATTTTAAAATACTGTAAGTATCTTGATCGCGTAAAAATCCTGTCTCCGGAATAATGCCTGCAATAATTATTGCCGTTAAAGCTAATCCCGAAAGTGTTGCATAGAGCAGTCCGCGCTTTTCTTCTTTTGATAACGGTTTTATTGCTTCAGCTTTTGCATCACCCTTGTACTCACCTAATCTTGGAATTACAACCTTCTCAGTAACCCAAGTACCTGCGGCGGAAATAAAAAATGTTGATACAAACATAAAGTAATAGTTGGCGGCAGGATTAACTTCATAAGCGGGATCAATAATGTGAGCCGCCTCTTGTGTAAGTCCGGCAAGCAAAGGATCGATCGTGCCGAGTAAAAGGTTTGCGCTGTACCCGCCCGATACTCCAGCGAATGCAGCAGCTAATCCTGCAATTGGATGCCTGCCGACAGCAAGAAAAATAATTGCCGATAGCGGAACAAGAAGCACATACCCAATTTCACTTGCCGTGTTTGATAAGATTCCTGCAAACACTATCACAAAAGTTAAAAGTTTTTTAGGCGCTTTAAGAACAAGGAGCCGAAGCACTGCCCCTATTAGTCCGCTATGCTCTGCGACTGCAATACCTAGCAATGATACCAGAACTGTTCCGAGCGGAGCAAAATCTGTAAAGTTGGTAATTAAGTTTAAAATTATGCGATGCAGCCCATCAATGGTTAATAAACTGACAGGTTTAATGGTCTCTCCCGTGCCGGGGTGTATTACCTGCAGATCAAACAAACTTACAAACCATGAAAGAATTACAACTGCAAATGCAAACAATGCAAATAATGCAGTCGGGTGCGGAAGTTTGTTTCCTACATTTTCTACCAAGCTTAAAAATCTATCTATCAAACTCTTAGCATTCTTTTTTTCAGAACTCATTTATTCCCTTTCGATAAAAGTATTTTGTAATTGAGGCTTGAAGTTAGAAAAATTTTTTAATTTTTATTAGTTGTTTCAGTATCAATCTGAGGTGGGGAAATTTCCGGGACAATTATAATAATTTTGTTAAGTGGATCGTGGGTCTGAATCAAGGCAAAATTTAAGTTATCAAGGGTTAAAATTCAAGCATTGAAATGAAACAACTAATCCTCAAAAATATAACCCGCGCTTCGCACACTTTTAAAATAAATTGGTTTGGATGGCTCGGGTTCAAAATATTTGCGTAGTCTTGCAATAAAATTATCAACGGTGCGTGTTTCAACATCGGGGTTTGTGTGCCATACTTTTTCCAGCAGTTCTTTTCGGGATATCACCTTACCCTTATTATCAATAAGATATTTTAATACCATTGCTTCCTGCTGAGTCAGATTAAATTTTTTGTCATCCTTAATACACACAAGTTTATCAAAGTTTACTTGGTTATTACCAAAAGTGTAAACCGGATTTTCTTCCGAAGTATTTTTATACCATTCTTTTCTTTTCAACATTCCTTTAACGCGCAGCAGCAGTTCATCAAGATTAAACGGCTTTGTTAAATAGTCATCCGCGCCCGCTTCCAAACCTTTTATCTTATCTTTGGCTGTTGTTTTTGCAGTGAGCATAAGTATCGGCATTTGGGGCTGATCTTTTCTAATGTGTTCGGCAATTTCAAATCCATTTAAATAGGGGAGCATAATATCCAGCAGCACCATATCAAATTTTTGGGCGTCAACAAACTTTACAGCTTCGTTGCCGTCCTTTGCCCAGGTTACTTCATAACCTTCTTCAATCAGGTTATATTCTAAACCCCTGGCAAGATGTAGTTCATCTTCTACTAATAATATTTTTTGTTTTTCCATAATTTATTCGTCTTCTATTTTAGCATTTTTTGCAAGTCGTTTTTCGGTTCGCTTTAACAATCGTTTTGTTATTCCGCCTTCGGTGGAGTGATAAACCGGCAACTCAATTCTAAATGTTGTTCCATCGTTTTCCCCTTCACTTGTAACGGAAATTTTTCCTCCGTGAAATCTTAATATTTCCTTTACCCAATAAAGCCCCAATCCGGTTCCCTTTACATTTGGAATTTTACTGTTATAAATTCGATGAAATTTATTGAATACATTTTTTAACTGTGATTGTGGAATTCCAATTCCTTTATCGGAAAATGTAATAATAATTTTTCTGAATTGATCCTTTAGTTTAACATTTATTTTTACTTCCCCTGTTGAATATTTTTTAGCGTTATCAATTAAATTATCGAACACCATTTTGATTGCACGGTCATCAATTACGCAATCGCAATCTGCGCTGCCTTCAATAGTGATCATGTCGCCAGTAAGTTTAAATTGTTCGCTCGATTCAGCAAGCAGTTTTTTCAAAATATCGGTTGCATTAAAAATTTTAAAATCGTGCGCAACTTTTTTCTGCTCCAGCATTGATATTTCAAGAATAGAGTTGATCAAATTTTTTAATCGATCTGCATCCTGGATCATTAAATCTAAAAACTCTTTTTGTTTTGCCGGGGGAACATCACGCGTTCTTAATGTTTGGAGATAAAGCTGAATTGATGCAAGGGGAGACTTGAGTTCGTGAGTTACGTTACCGATAAAACTATCATAAAGATTAGCGAGTTTGAATTGAACATTTAATCCGCGAAATAAAAATGACATACCGACAGCGACCGCAACTATTAGTATAATTCCACCGACAAAAACCATTACGTTCGGGTTGTCGATATCTATTTGGGGGGCAAGCTGGTCACCGACTTTTTCAAAAATTATATAATTCGTTACATAAAAATAGATCCAAAGGCCGAGTAAACCCATCCAGGCAAGCTGTGCTATAACAAAAATGGAAATGTGATAAAAAAGAGAATCTCTTTTTTTCATCGGTTTTAGTCCGGGTAAAGGTTTGTAAATATCTCGTTTTAAATATGCCGGATAATTTTAAGAGTTACAAATTTATATGAAAGGAAGATGGTAAGTTGATAAAAGATTTGATCATTTGTAATAGCCCCGCCTTTTAAGGCAGAGATCAATTTAACCTTGTTGCATTATGGCTTTAGCCCATTTACAACAATTTCAAGCTCTCGCATTTCAAGAACCTAATCGATTTGGATTCCAAAGGTCCCACCTTTTTTAAGGATGCGATCTTGCTCATGGAAAATTTTTTGCACGAGCCTTTTACACTTCTTTTACAATTACATTCAAAAATAATTTGCATAATACTTTCAGAACACAATAACAAATTTCAGAGGGAAACATGAAAGCATTATTAGTTTACCCTGAAACACCCCCAACCTTTTGGAGTTTCACTAGCGCATTAAAAATAATCTCAAAAAAAGCAGCAGAGCCGCCGCTTGGTATAATCACTGTCGCTGCAATGCTTCCGCAAAATTGGGATATCAAATTAATCGACATGAATGTTTCACCATTGCTTGATAAGGATATCCTCTCAGCCGATTATGTTTTTTTAACGGGAATGAGCGTGCAGGAAAAATCTTTCCGCGATGTAATTAGACGGTGCAATATTTTAGGCACAAAAATAGTCGCAGGCGGACCGCTTGCTACAATACATTTTGATGATTATCTCGGTGTTGAACATTTTGTTTTAAATGAAGCGGAAATTACTCTGCCGCTATTTCTCGAAGATTTAAATAACGGAAATCCAAAACAGTTTTACACGACAGATGAATTTCCCGATATTTCAAATACACCGGTTCCCCGCTTCGATTTGCTCGAGAGAAAAAAATACGCCGCAATGGCTGTGCAATACTCACGCGGCTGCCCTTATGACTGTGAGTTTTGCAGCATAACGCTGCTCAATGGAAGAAAGCCCCGCACAAAAACTACAAAGCAATTTCTTGATGAACTTGATGCCCTTTACAATTTAGGGTGGCGCGGAGGTATATCAATTGTTGATGATAATTTTATCGGCAACAAGCCTATACTTAAAAATGATTTACTGCCCGCATTAATAAATTGGAATAAAGAAAAAAAATTCCCGTTCACTTTTGGAACAGAAGTTTCAATTAATCTTGCAGATGACGAAAAATTAATGCAGCTAATGGTTGCCGCCGGATTCAATAGTATTTTTGTCGGTATTGAAACACCAAACACTTCTAGCCTTAGTGAATGCGGAAAGTCTCAAAACTTGAAAAGGGATCTCTCCAATTCTGTTTCAATTCTTCAGAGTAACGGGTTGGCGGTTTCGGGTGGATTTATTGTCGGATTTGACAACGATCCCGAAAATATTTTTGAACAGCAGATTGAGTTTATTAACAAAAGCGCCATCGTTACCGCAATGGTTGGAATATTAAACGCACCGAAAGGAACAAAATTATTTAATCGCTTGAAGTCAGAGAACAGACTGCTTGAACATTATACAGGCAACAATACTGACGGCTCAATAAACTTTATTCCCAAAATGAATTATGCGGAATTGATAAAAGGCTACTCAAAAATTTTATCAAATATTTACTCACAAAAAGAATATTACGAGCGGCTAAAAAAATTCCTTCAAGAATATCATTTGCCGAAATTAAAAGGGGGAATGATCTCATGGGATGAAATAAAAATATTCTTCAAACTAACCTGGCGAATCGGAATTACCGAAAAAGGAAAAAAATATTTTTGGAAACTTTTAGCATTCACAATTTTTAGGCAGCCGAGAAAGTTTGTACTTGCAATGACGATGGCTGTTTATGGTTTTCACTTTAGGAAGATTGTTGAGACGATTTAGCGCTGTCTATTATTAAATATTATTCAGGCAAAATATAAATCAGATTTAGATTTATTTATACTCGTAAAATATTATCGGGATAGCACCAACCACTATAATTTCCCTTTCTCAGCACCCCGTGATCATCTAGAATTCTAACTTCACAATTGAATTTATTAAATGTTTCTTTTTGAAACCATCCAGTGCGTGTTTTCATTATTTCAGTTGGATCAAAACTTACACTAATTTCAGCTTTCAAAACATTTTCCATTCCTAAATTATACTTTTTAAGATATTCAAACATTTTATCGGAGTATTTTTTGGCCATCGTATCAAAATAATTGCTTTGGATAGAAGTTTTTGATTCTAATAAATCAATTTTAACTTCAAGGGTGTTATTGATTTTAACAAATTTGTAAAGTTGCCCTATCGCCCAACATCTATTAATGTCATTATTCCTACTAGAAAAACTTGAAGCTAACCCGCAAGCTATTCCTTTTATTCCTTTACGTTTGGGTTTTTTCGAATCTCTTTCATTCTGCATGTATAAAACCTAACATTAAATATCGTTACAATGTAAAGTCCAATAATCCAAAAGTAAAATGATTTACTCTTTATTAAATTAAGTGAAGCTGATAATAAATTCAATCATTGAATATTTTTCCACTTAGGAACACTCTAAATGTTAAAGTAAACATAGGACAAAGATTCGATAGTAAGAATTCTTGACGTAAATTTTTTCTAGCTTTGCAAAATGTTTTTTAAACGCACATTAAATAAAAAACCCGGCATTGCTCGCCGGGTAATGATAATTATTTTATTCTTAATTCTGACTTCTGGCTCCTTACTACTTGAGAAGTATCATCTTCTTAATACTAACAAATTTTCCTGTTTCCAACTTATAAAAATAAATTCCCGAGTTTAAGTTATCAGCATCAAAAGTGATTGAGTGATTACCCGCTTCAACATTGCCTTTTAACAGTTCAGCAATTTCCTGACCAATAGCATTGAACACAGTTAGTTTAATATTTGCCGCTTCGGGCAAACTAAATGTTATTGTTGTACTTGGGTTAAAGGGATTTGGATAATTATGACTTAATAAAAAGTCTTGTGGATTATTATCGTGTGTCTTTATTATTCCCGTAATTACATCTTGTTTTATTTTAAAAACTAGAAAGTTCCAACCGTTTAAAAGTCCAGCAGCATCTCCGCCTACAAAAACATTATTGCTATCATCAACAAATATTTTATTTCCTTTTTCAAATTCATGATACGGTTCATCGAATTTATAAACCCATTTAAATTCGCCTGCACTTGAGTATTTAATTGTATTGCAATAGCCGATTGAAAGAGAATTGTGAGTACCACCAGTAACATAGACATTATCTTTTTTATCTAATGCTATGCTTCTTGCATAATCTTTTAAATTTTCATCGCTGTTAAATATCCTCTCCCATAAATCTTCTCCTGTCTCGGATAATTTCTGAGTAAAATAATCCCATGAATTAACACTGATCCCATATCCGGCAAAAACTATATCATTGTTTGAATCAACAATAAGATCTGAAATAATAGCAATATCACCTAACTTAGGATACTCTCTTGACCAAAGAGTATCTCCATCAGAATTGAACTTTACAATTTTCGAATCCGCAATTAAGGCTATGGGATTTTCATCATTATCAAAAATTATTTTCTTTCCTCCAAAGCCCTCAATTGTCTTCTGCCATAATATCTCTCCGACATCACTTAATTTAATAATCAACGCTTCGGGATAAAATTCTCCCCATTGATCAAAAGTTACATGAGTAATAGCAACATAAATATTATTATTCTTATCAGATATTAAATAATTAATTTGGTATAAACTTGTGTCATCTTCAACAGATACAGTCCATAGTGAATCACCTGAAGAAGAGTATTTGGTAAATTTTGCAGCATTCTGATGGTATCCAATAATTGGTTCCTCCCTTGAGTTTAAAGTAACTTGTATTCCTTCAGAATTAATATTTATATCATCATAGAAATCTTTAGCCCAAATCAATTCTCCATTTACAGAATATTTATGAAGTATTGCATAGAAAGTATTTTGTTCAAAAGTAGAGCTACCAGCAACATAAATATTTGAACTGGAATCTATCGCTAAGGAGAAAGCTTCATCCCAAGATTGAGGAGCAGAATTGTATATTAATTCCAATAGAGAATCTCCATACTCAGTATAACCTAGAATAAGTAAATCTGTCCCGTCTAGCCCAACGCTTCTACCACCTAAAAAAATGTTATTTGAATTATCCATTTTAATATCATTGGTTAAATCAACACCATTGCCAGGTCCATCGTATGTTTTATACCATTCCAATTTAGGGGTTATAGTTTGAGCAGACATCGTAGTACAATAGAAAAGTAAAACAACAAGAGCAAAATACTTTTTCATAACCCTCCTTAAAATCACAGCAAAGATTAAAATTAATCTGTACTGCACTGAATTTTACTTTAAAAGAATCATCTTCTTAACACTAACAAATTTTTCTGTCTGCAGCTTATAAAAATAAATTCCAGAGTTTAAGTTTTCCGCATTAAAAGTAATTGAGTGATTACCAGCTTCAACATTGCCTTTTAACAGTTCAGCAATTTCCTGACCGATTGCATTGAACACAGTTAGTTTAACATTTGCTGCTTCGGGTAAACTAAATGTGATTGTTGTGCTTGGGTTAAAGGGATTAGGATAATTATTACCAAGCTGATAATCTGTAGGCGTTTCAGTAATATCATCGTCAACATTTGTAATACTGTTAGGCAGTGTTAAATTAACTACCACGCTGTTACCATTTGCAAGATCAAAAGAAATTGTTTTAGCCTGACTTTGATAGTTTACCTTGCTGGCAAATAGTTTATAACTGCCTGTCCCCAATCCATTTAAATTATAATTGCCTTCAGCATCGGTCATTGCGTAAGTAACAACGTCATCATTTTGATTTAATATTGAAACCATTACTCCTGATAACGGTGAGTTATCTTCGGCAATTATATTTCCGGAAATCACGCCTGGCTGATTACTAAATAAAATTTCGTTCATCACTGCATTTATTCCGCCTGCATCCGATTGAAGCACAATTGGATCAGCATCTTCCCATAACATGGCTTCGTCGTAAAATTGAGGAGCATAGCCAAATTTAAAGAAGAGCACATAATATGTTCCCGGCTTTAAGTTCGTGATCGAATAATTTCCATCAGCACCGGTAAACGTAAATCCGAACTGCCAATTTCTAAATCCAAATGCGGCAACAAACGTACCTCCCAAACCGGTGCCGGACGAATCGGAAACTGTTCCGCTGATTGAATATTTTTCTTGTGTGTTTCTTGGGTCTAGCGAAAAGTCAATGCCGGTAATGGTTGTATCGCCCATTGATTCAACCGTAATTATATCAGTTAAAAATATTTCCGGCTGGTTATCGTAAAATTCTTTTTTATATCCGTCCTTTTTAGCCATTGCAATGAACTTATTGTTGAATGAATTAACATTCTCGATCGTTATTGAGTATTCGCCGTTTTCATTTGTGTATGCATGAAGATCGTTGTAATAATGTCCGGCGTTATGTCCTCTAAATATAAGATTAACCATTGCTTCATTTAGCGGCAAGCCTGCATTATCCGTTACTATTCCAGTTACGGTAACCGAATTTGAAACAAGCGCAGGTATGCCGAAATCAATTCCGGTTGTAATTTGATCATTAAAAACATCGACGGGTGTTGCTTCGCTGAATGTATGAACATCGTCATAAAATTCTATATAGGGATTCAGCATCGCAGGATGAACGTAGTATTCAAGCATCACATAGTAATCCCAGAGCGGGAGTTGATATTCGTAATAGCCTAGCGAATCAGTAATTGCGGTTGGCTGAACAAAAAAGTTAGGACCTCCATCAGTCGGAAGGAAATTAATTCTCACTCCGCTAACAGGTTCGTTAGTATTATCAAAAACAACCCGACCGCTGATTCCGCCGAATTGCGGAAGATCAATTTTAAACATCATCACATCATAAGTGTTTTCTCCGGGCTCAATATCCAGCGGCGGTTCAAATGCAAACCCAAATCCCTCTGCATGTGCGCGAAGAAAATAACGCCCTGCCGGAATTTCAGTAAATTCATATTCGCCCAAATTATTTGCCGTTGTTTCAAAATGCAGCCCAAGTATATGATGATCTAATGAAATAACTGCCCCGGGAATTGGAATTTCGGAGCTGTCATCTTCAGTGTAAAAAACCAATCCGGATAGTGATGCAAGATTACCTCCGTTTTCCGGAGTTAAGTAAATATTATAATGATTAATAAACGCTGTGTTGCTTACATAAATAGTATCTGTGTTTTCTAAATATCCCTCAGCATCCGCAAATAAAAGATATGTTCCAATCTCAACATTTTCGAAAAAATATTTTCCCCGATCATTTGAGTTGCCCGAGTGGGTTAGTGTGCCGTCAGGAGTACGAAGTTCAACATCGGCATTGCTAATAGGGAAATTTGTAAACTGGTCTAAAACAAATCCTGTTATCCACAATAAATTTGGATCCTGTTTCGGGACGAGAATAAAATTCAATGTTGAATCTACTTCAACATTAAAAGGTCCAAATTCCCTTGGTCGGTATTCCGGATGAGATACATGAAAATAGTAAATACCCGGTTCATCCAGTTCTAATTCATATTCGCCAAATTCGTTTGTAATTGCTATATAGAAAGAATCTAAATTTGCTTCCCTTATTTTAAGAGCTGCAATTTTTGCCTGAGCAATTCCGAACCCGGATTCAGAATCTTCGACTTTTCCATCAATGGTTATTGCCTGGAGGTTTGAAAAGATAAATGTGGAGATAAACAATGAGTATAAAAGAAGTTTGATTTTATTCATATGTGACCTCATAATTTATTATCAAAATTAAGAGTCCAAATTAGATGCCAGACTATCAATTAACGAGACATCTGTTAATTATTCTAATAACTTTTTTAATATAGAAAAATACCAAAAAATCGCACTATAAATTTTTAAACGCTCTCTGTTTCGGTAAATTAATAAATTAGGTGCGTAAATATTTCGTATGGCTATGCATAATTTGCACGTGAGGCTGAATATAAAAAAAAAGACCATCAATCGATGGTCTCTAGGTTTTTAAAGTTTAGTTTTGATTGGACTGTCTTCGTCCGCCGGCATCCCCAACAAGAACCCACTTGCTACCTTTTTTCATAAGTATGTCGGTCCATCTTCCGCCGCTCATTGTCTCTTTGCCTTCTTTATCTTTTTCAACTTGGGAAAAATAATAATGAACGAACGCAAATTCACCTTTTACCCAAATGGAAACCGGTGTAATTGTATAGAGAACTGTTGAGTTTTTTGCCATATCCCATCGGATATATTTGCTTACATTTGCTTTGTTGTTCGGCACAGGTGCGCGATTATTCCAGCCCGTGTAGCTGTCATCAAAGTAATTTAGAAAACCGTCAACATCGCCTTTTGATGATATTGACCAGTAGGCTTCAACGCTGGACCAAACGTCTTTTTGCTCACTGCTCCATTCTTGAGCAAAAGTGCTATTTATTAGAAGTAAAGAAAATGCAATTATTAAAAAAGATTTGAAGTATTTTGACATACTCAATCTCCCCTTATTTGTGATGGATTTATTTGATTTTTTCCCGGATACTTTTTTGTTTTCATTTTCAAATTTTAATTTTGACTAATTAACCAGGACAACATGTTGAGTAGAGATAACCGGGAAGCAAAATTAAAATAAGATAAATTATCCATTTAACATAGTGCTTACAAATATAATTGTAGTATATTTGTTTAGGGTTACAAAAATTATTATAAGAAAAATCCGGCGATTGCCGAGACCAAACTTACTTTAAAACTATTCGTTCGTGTTTTATGACACAAATAATTTCGCCCTTAATTCAGATATTTAGTCTTATTATTTTATGTTTTCAGTTTGAGACAAAAATTTAAAACTATTTTTATAAAATTGTCTCTTTTCGAAAATAATTATTGGTACTCACTTTGATTAAATAGAATATAAAGGAAAGAAAATGTTTTCATCACTAAATTTTATGGAATTTCTTGGTTTCTCAGTTATAATTCCCTTATACATTACACTCGTCCTCTTTTTAATTTCATATAAATCAAAAAAAGGGCGTTTTGATAAACAAAACTTAATTCAAAAGAAAGCTTAACCAGTTTTAATTGGAGTATATAGCTTATATAATACAGGCACTACCAGCAATGTTAAAACTGTTGAAGCAATTAATCCACCAATAATGGTCCATCCCATTGGCGCCCAAAGAGTTCCACCTGCAAGTGTTAAAGGCAGTAATCCGCCAACGGTTGTTGCCGTTGTTAAAATAATCGGGACAAACCTTGTTTCGCACGCTTCTTTTAGTGCCTCAATTAATTCAGCTCCTTCCCGCCTAAGCTGGTTTGTGTAATCAACTAGAATAATTGAATTGTTTACAACAATACCCACTAAGCTTGTTAGCCCCACGAACGCAGTAAAAGAAAAACTGAATCCAGTTATTAGCAGCGCAATTATTGACCCGATTATTGCAAGAGGGATTGCGGAGAAAACAATAAGCGGCTGAGAGAATGAACGGAATTGAAGAACAAGCACTCCGAAGATTCCAACAATTGCAATCAGCATGGCGGTCATCATTCCGCCGAATGATTCATCTCTTTTTTCAAGTTCGCCCGCAGCGTAAAATCTATAGCCCTTAGGCAGATCATAATTTTTCAGCTTATCCAAAATTTCATTTGTTACCGCATCAACGGAATAACCCGTTTGAACATCTGAAGTTATGTTAACGTTTCGCTCCATGTAATAGTGGCTAATTTCCATTGGACTCGCCTGAAACTCAATGCCGGCAAGCTGATTTAGCGGTACGTTCGCGCCGGTTACCGAACCGACGAATACCTTATCAAAATCTGATACGACCGTTTTTTCATTTACAGGCAATCTAACTACAACATTATACTCTTTGCCGTTTTCATCGCGGTAATTGGAAATTGCAAGGCCTGCCATAGCAGCACGAACCGTTTTATCAATCTCAACAATCGGCACGCCGAACATACCGGCTTTTGCCCTGTTAATATTTACTTTTAAATCTGTGCGAGTTGTTGTTAAAGGATTATCAACATTCAGCGTACCTTCTGTTGAAGCTATTATCCGCTCAACATCTTGAGATATTTTTTGAAGTTCCGCTAACGTTTCTCCAATCACTCTAATTTCTATCGGAGCATTTACAGGCGGACCCTGTTCAAATTCTTTCACTTCTATTTTTACTCCGGCAAAAATTTTTGCTTCTTCTCTAATTTCATTTATCAAATTTGAAAACGTCTCTGCATCTCGTTCTTTTAATTCCACAAATATCTGCGCATGATTTGCAGATTCATTCTTAGGGAATATGTTGTAATAAATTCGCGGATTGCCTCTTCCAACATTAGTAGAAAATGTTTTAATCTCCTCTTTCGTTTTAAGAAAGCTCTCAACATTTTTTGCGAATTCATTTGTTTTGTCTATAGATGTTCCGATTGGCGCGTTGATATTAATTAAAAATTGAGGCTTTTCCGCCTTTGGAAAAAAGCTTACACCAACTAAGGGGAATAGGAACAGACTTCCACCGAAAACTAAAACTGCCACAGCAACAACCAGCTTTGGATTATCTAACGCCCAGCCTAATCTTTTCCTGTAATTTCCCTCTATAAGCTTGTTTAATGATCTTCTGAATTTACTTTCTCTTTTAACCTGCTCTACTTTAATAATTTTACTTGATAAATATGGCGTTAGCATTAACGAAACCAAGAGCGATGCAGTAAGCGTATAGACAACTGTAGCGGGCATGCTTCGTATAAAATCGCCAGTAATATTTTTCATCATTATTATCGGTACAAAAGCGAGCACTGTTGTTGCTGTTGAGCTAACGACCGCCCATGCAATTTGCTGCGTACCTTTAATTGCCGCTTCAACTTTACTGTAACCTTCCCGCATAAATCGCGAGATATTTTCAGTTACAACAATCGCGTTATCAACAAGAAGACCGAGAGCGATTACGAGTCCGGCAATTGACATTTGTTCAATTCCAAAACCGGAAAGATCGAGCACACCGATGCCGATTAAAATTGAAATTGGAATTGCAAGTATAACGATCATCGATGCACGAAAGCCCACAGCAAGCAGAACAATTATTCCAACTAGAAATAATCCCTGTAGAAGATTTGTAAAAAAACCATTCAATCTAAATGAAACGGATTCAGAAACATCAAAAACATTTTCCGTTGAAATTGAAGCGGGTAAATCATTTTGAAAATCTGCAAGTTCTCTTTTCAGTCCATCCATCACATCATATATGTTTGTTCCTTCTTTTTGATTTGCAGTTACAAATACTGCACGCTTTCCGTTAACTCGTGCAAAATATTTTTCATCTTCATATGAATATTCCACGTCGGCAATATCCTTTACGTAGATTATGTTTCCGCCACGCGCATCAATAATAGTATTTTTGATATCATCAAGCGAGCTGTAGGAACCGCTTGTTTGAATGTTGTAGCGCACTGTGCCAATATCCACACTGCCGCCGGGAATGTTAGCGTTGTTGCTTTGTATCGATTGAATTATCCTGTTCAAGGAAAGATTAAGCTGGGCAGTTTTTTCTAAGTCAACCGATACCCTTACTTCCTGTTCCGGAAAAGCCCACGTTTTTATTTCACGAACTCCGCTTACCCTTTTTAATTTTGTTTCTAATCTATCGGCTTCTTTTTCTAAAAGTCTGTATGATGCTGTTTCGGAAAGAAGCGCTACTTGCAGAATGTTAACATCGGAAACCGAATGTTTGATTATTTCAAATCGCAGAATTCCATCGGGCAAATTATTTCTTATACTGTTAACTTTTTGAACAACATCAGAATATTTATCATCCGGATCGCTGCCGCTTGTAAACTCCACGGCAATAATTGCAAGTCCATCTTCCGCTTTTGATTTCAAGTATTGAATGTCTTCCAGTTCGTTTATTACTTCTTCAATCGGATCAACAACAAGTTCCTCCAAGTCAAGCGGGTTAGCTCCGGGAAAGACTACTACAATTGAGCTTCCGGCAGGGGAGACCGCCGGGTCTTCAGAACGGGGCATGGTAAAAAATGATGCGATACCTGCAATTACCAAAAGTAAAATAAATACTATTGTGAACTGATGATTTTCTATTGCTATTTTCGGCAATCTCATGATTGCTCTCCTTTATTTTTTGTTTCATATAGCAGCCGGATACTGCCAATATTTTTTAGTGAAATAAATTTCACTTTACAATTTTAATTTTTGAATCCGCTTTTAGGTAAACTGCTCCGTCATTTATAACTTCCGTCAATTTGAAATCACTTTTGACCGCTAATTGATCATCCAAAATTTCAATTATCGTAACAGGAATTTTTTCAACCGCATCCATGCTTTCATTTGCGCGATAAACAAATCCTTTCTCACCGTCAGCCTCTACCAAGGCCGATGATGGAATTAAATAACTGTCCTGTTTTCTTGATGGATAAATTTTAACTTTTGCTACAAATCCGGATACAAAATTATTTACGCCGGATTTGAGATTAAGCTCCACCTCATACGTTCCATTCATCGGGTTTGCGGATTGACCGATTTCCGAGACGACAGCATTAAACTTTTCATTCGGATAAGCATCAAGTTCAACCGAAGCGGAATCGCCAATTTTAATTTTCAAAATATCTTTGTCAATTAGTCCAACCAATATCCGCCAGCTGCTGCTTGTTGTTCCAAATAAAAACACAGGCAGGCCGGGGATTACAAGTTCTCCTTCTTCAGCAATTTTTTTCAAAATCTTTCCATCCGCAGGCGCATTAATTTTTGAATGTTTATAATTAAACTCGGCGATCTTTAAGTTTGCCTCAGCAATCTCATAGCCGGTCTCAGCATTTTGATACTGTTCCAAAGTGGCAACGTTATCGGAATATAGATTTTTCACTCTTTCAAAATCCCGCTTGGCTTTTAGAAATCCATTCTTTGCATTTCGAACTTGAGCTTCGATTTCCGAAAGATCTAATGACGCAAGCAATGTTCCCTTATTAACCTTTTGACCTTCTCGCGCATTTATACTTTTAATGATTCCGCCTGTCAAAAATGAGAGCCGTGTTTCTGATGATGCCATAATTTTGCCGCTCGTATTTATTGGTATTGAAATATTTTCATATTTCACTTGGGCAATTTTTACAGAAACAAATTCTTCTTTAGATTCTTTTACTTCGGAATTGCAGGCAATTACAGTCAGCGAAATTATTGTCATCACCAAAAGTATTTTTATTCTATTCCGTTTCATCAGAACTCCTTTATAAATTTCTATTTATTATTTCAATTATAATCAAACCCTATTTGATAAAGCGCAGCAACCCTTTCAAGCTCTGCTTTATTTACTGATAATTTATTTCCTGTAATAATTTTGTTTATTCCTGCCTGTGTTAATGTTGTGCGGGCATCTAAAAATTCTATTTGATTTATCATCCCTTCCCTGAACTTGCGCTCAACTATATTAAACGCCTTTCTAGCACTTTCCAATCTATCTTCTGCGGCTGAATATGATTTGAGCGACACAACCACATTCTGGTATGCCTCTCTTACTTCAAGAGAAATCTGTTTTGCTGCCTCATTTTTCTTCGCTTCCAGTTCACTCTTTTGATGTTTAGCCTGACTTACTTTTGCCGCATCCTGAAAGCCGTTGAACAAGTTCCAGTTTAATACTAAAGATGCCATCCAGTAATCATTGTCGGAATTAAATTTATATTCTTCTCCCTGAAAGCCGTAATCAAATGCAAAGGCAACACCGGGGAGGAAATCAGATTTGGAAAGGTCAATGCTGTAATCTGCTGCTTCAATTGCTCGATCTAATTGATAAAATTCTTCTCGATTAATTTTAGCATATTCAGTATAAGTTTCGATATGCGGTAAATTCTCATCGTTTTCTTTACTTTCAATTACGACCTTTATTTTTTCATCAAGTGGTCGGTTCAATAAAAAATTAAAATATGAAGCCGCCATATATTCATTCTTCTCAGCGTCTGCCTTTTGCTGCTGCAGTTCACTCAACTCAGCCTTTGCACGGAACACAACATCTTCAGTCACTTTTTGATTTTTAAATAAGCTTTCACTCACTCGTAAATTTTCCAATAGCAATTTTTCCGTTTCTTCAAAGAGCTTTACTGCTTCAATGGCGCTTAAATAATTGTAATATGATTTTTTAATATCGGCAACCAGGCTGCGTGCATAAATATTTCGTTTCGCCTTTTCCACATCCGAGAGTCTCGATTTAATTTTATAATTGAATAAAATGTTCGGCTGGAAAATCGGCTGAACGAGAGATATCTTAGTATCGTGTTCCTTTTTACGGAAAAAGTTTATCCGTTCATTTGGAATATTGGTCGGGAAATTATTGCTCCCGCTCAACTGATTAATTGCGCTGTAAATTGGGTTAACTAAATCACCCACAGGAATCTCAGATTCTCTTCCGCCATCGGCACGGGAATACCTTGCATTTATTCCAACGCTCGGCAAAAACATTCCCTTTGCTTCCCTTAGTTCAGCGATGCTTCTTTTTAGGGAAAACTCTTTTTGCTTCAAAGCCAAATTGTTTTGAAGACCAACGGCGATGTATTCTTCTAAAATATCATTTTGTGCAAAAGCATTTATTGAACAGAATATAAATACACAAAACAAAAATAGTTTATACATTTTACTCTCCTTTAACTTCATGTATTTTGTGACTGATAGTCAGCATAGTTTAAAAATTTTTAATTCGCTTTAAGTGCTTGATAAGTAAATTCAAAGAAATAACTGATCAGTTCTTCTTCGCTTAAGTTTAAGTTTTGCTTTAATAATTTTCCCTTATATTTGATAAGCATAAGAATTCCGGTTGTTTCGCCCCAGAGAAGAACTGCGGTTTTTACAGGGTCAAGGTTTTCTCGAATTGATCCGTCTTTAATTCCCGATTCGATCGCATCTACAAAAATTTCCATACTTTGCCTTTTTACTCCAAAAACTGAGCTTTCGAGGTCAACAGAGAGTTTTTCATCATATTCCTTTGTTTGATGATATAAGAAGGCATCATGATAGTTCGGATATTCCTTATTAAACTTGATGAATCCCTCGCCGATCGCTTTTGTTTTTTCTAGTCCGGTCGTTTTATTTTCTACAGCCTCCAAAAATAATCCAGATAATATTTTAGTTGCCCGATGCACAATCTCAAGATAAAGTTCTTCCTTGCTTTTAAAGTATAAGTACAATGTACCCTTGCTTAACTCTGCTTCACTAGCAACGTCATCCATAGTTGAATTTTCAAATCCTTTTGAAAAAAATACATTTTCTGCGGAATCTATTATGTCTGTCCTTCTTCTTAACTTCTCTCTTTCTCTTCTTTCAGCAGTTCCCATGCAACAAATTTCCTTGTTTGTGACTAACGGTCATTTATTTGACGCTAATATAATCGAAAAGTTTCATGAATGTCAAGAATTATTTCAAAAAATTAATATTAGTTGGATGAACCCTACAAGCAAGAGATGCTTTTCTCAGATTATTTTGGAATGGATTGCGTGGGCAAACCTTGCAGCCCTACTTGCAATATCGTCTAATTACTAAAACTTTATTGGATAAATTTTTGTCGAGTGTGAATTTATTTTATTAGGGTCATTTTCTTAACATCAACGTAAGCCCCGCTTGTTAACTTGTAGAAATAAATTCCGCTTGGCAAATCAGCGGCATTAAATTCAACCTCATAAACTCCGGGTGATTTATTTTCATCGACAAGAGTGATTATTTCGTTGCCGAGAATATCGTAAACTATTAGCAGAGAACGAACATTTTCGTTTCCTGCCATGGCCTGTCCGCCGTGGCTGGGAATAGTAAATTTTATTTTTGTAGCCGGATTGAATGGATTGGGATAATTCTGCTCTAAAGTTAACCTATCCGGAATAATTAGATTATTGCCATCGAAAACTGAAACAGCAGTCTTTTCCCGGAGAACAACTGCGTTGGGAGTTTGTAAATTTCCGGCACCGCTTGCAATAAGATCCTTAATAAAATTTCCTTCGCTGCTGAATAACTTTACAGAACTTGTCGCACCATTGCCGATCAATATATCTCCATTCGGAAAAAACGCCACTCCCTCTGAATTACTTAGCCCGGTTAAAAAATCACCTTCAAAAACTCCTAAAGAATCAAATCTTTTAACAGCTGTACCATTGTAATCAGATACCAGCAGATCACCGCTTTCATCGAACCATATGTTTGTTGGTCCGAGCAAGTTTGTCGTTATGTATAACCCCATATCGCTTCCGGTGCCGTCAAATTTTCTTACTTGATCTCCGTTATAAGAAGAAACATATAAATTGCCGCTATCGTCCCAATCAATACCAATGCTTTGTGTAACACCGGTGCTCGTAAAATCATCTACAAATGTTCCATCAAGCTGATATCTTTTTACTTTTCCCGTCCCGCTCCATTGTAATACATAAAGCAAACTATCTGCACCAATTTTCATTCTTGTAGGTCCGCTGATGCCTGTTGCAAAATTTTCTAAAAACGCACCGGTCTCAGCATCGTGTTTTGTAATTCGATTAGTATTTAGATTTGAGATTAATACAACATTTTGGTCTTCAAGAAAAAGGATATCCTGAGGCCAGGCTATTTCATCCTTAATAAAAACAGATGGGTTTTCACCGTTTTCATCAAACTTTAATATTTGCCAGGGCGGGCTAGAAAAGTTTCCGGCATCGCTCACATAAAACTCATAGGTTTGGCAGAAAATATTTGAGGTAGATAAATAAAGTAGAATGGCAAGTAAAAAAAAGTAACTGTTTTATATTTTTCACGGCTGCTCCAGATTGCTGTTAATGTTTTAACGGTGTTGGGAAAAACAAACTTCGACCAAGTGTCCAATTAAAAATTACATTAGTTAAAACAGCATTCTTTTGCAAGCCATCAAAACGACATCATGCCATTTTAGTTGCAGCCGCCCAAAAAGCTAGTTTTTAAGGTTTTAAATTCTGCCTATAATTCTAGACCCATTTCGTACTGACCAAATCCTGGCTCAAGATTTACACTTTTCGCAAATTTCTTAAAAGGCTCGTATTCTACTTCTGTATTGATAATTCTAATTTCATCACCTTCAGCAAAACTGACAAGAAGTTTAAGTAAATTGGTTCCAAGTCCCTGCTTTCTATAATTCTTTGCGATAGCTAATTGAGGAATATCTCCAGTTATCGGCTCGATAATTCCATAACCTGCCAGCGTTTCATTTTTGAATATTCCAAATATTTTAAAGTATTCAAATTTGCGACTTATTGAATCTATGCAATTCTGCCATGAAGGCTCAAACTCCCAAAATGTTTTCATCATTTGCCAATTGGGATTCCGAAGTTCTCTAAACTCAAACTCATCATCTAACTCTTTTGTGATTAACCGGAGCTCATTTTTTTCTATGTCGTAATAATCGAATTCGCGTATAACTTTAAATCCTGCTTTTTTATAAAGCTCAAAAGCCTTTGTGTTTGTGCGTATTACCTCCAGCAAATAAAACTCAATTCCATTGCTCCTTAAAACCGGCAGTGATTCTTCAAACATTTTTGTTGCAATGCCCTGCTTGCGATATTCCTTTATTATTCCGGTACCTGTGTCATAAGCTGTCCTTTTACCATACCAGTTACCGACTCCGTTAAGTGTAAATCCCACAAGTTCATTTCCGCTAAATGCACCGAATGATAAATTTAGGTCACATCCTCTTCGTTCGATCATATATGTTAATTGATCGATCGTTAAATCGAATGGCTCAACATAATCCGAAAACGCATTAACGCTCGCTTTGTGAATAACTTCCATGCTTACATCTGTAAGCTGTTTTATCAAGATCATAACTTCTTCCTTTTTTTATCACATATTATGACGCCCATGTCCACAATAAGTTTAGAATTACTTCATAAAACTTATTTAGCCTATTAAAGCTTTGTGGCGAGTGTTCAATAAAATATTTTTCCTTTTGTATTTTTATTTGGCTTTATAATCGGACGATAGGTATATTTTTAACAAAAAGAAAATTCTTTAGTTCATCATCGAGGAATATTTAAAACAAAAAGTATCTAATAATTTAGCTTGGCTTTGAAGCAAATATAATTGGCTTCATTTCACCTAAATATTTACTCAGCCCTATAGCAATAAAATGATGTGTTAATATTAAGAAGTAATTAGGTCTCTCGCCAATTACATTAATTTTTATTACGGAGATTCAAGAATGACATTAAACAATATCATGTATTTGATTAATTCACATCTAAAAAGATCAGCATTTAAATTATTTTTTTTGATGATATTTTTTACGGCATTAAGAGTGTCGGGTCAAACCATGGCAAGTCCGGATAGCGCTCTTCAAGAAATACTTAGCGGGATAAAAGGTGAGTCATTAAAATTACAAGATGCCGTGCAGAATGCTTTAATGAATTCTACTTCAGTCCGCATTGCTGAGGCAAATTATTTAGCCGCACAGGGAGCTGTCCGTAGAGAACACGGTTTTTTTGATCCCGAATTTTTCTTCAACTTCAACTATGAATATAGAGAAACGCCTTCAGCCTCCTTTTTCGCCGGAGCTTCTATATTAAATACTCAGCAAACAACTTCACAAAGCGGTCTAAGGATGAGTTTGCCCATTGGAACAAAATTGGAATTATCACTTAACACGGTTCGACTAAAAACAAATTCTAATTTTGCTTTTCTAAATCCTGAACTTAATACGTTTGGAAATTTAAGTTTACGCCAGCCATTGCTGGGCGGATTTACAACAACAGCAAATAAAGAATTGAACCGCTTCGAAAAAATACTTGAAGCAGAAAAAGACCGTTACGATCAGCAAGTGATCGGCGCTGTTTCTGAAGCCGAAAAATTTTATTGGGAACTCTACGCTGCTGAGCGAGATTATGCAGTTCAGAAACTCACATACATCCGAGCAGAATCATTCTTAAAAGAAACTGAACTAAGAGCAAAAACAGGACTTATCGGACCCAATCAAGTTGCAAGTGCAAAAACATTTTTAGCCGAACAGGAATTAATTTTAATTGAGCTTGAAGAAATGCTTGATGCTCAATCGGACAAACTCGCTTCTTATATAGGAATAAGACCGAAAGAAGATTTTGCGCGATATATACCCGTGGATGAACCGCCGAGCGATTTTCCACTTGAACCCCTTGAGTTGTTAATCGAAAACACATTAAACAATAATCTCAATCTAAAGGCGGCTCAAAAAGACGTTGAGGCTAGAACAACTCTTGTTAACGCCGCCGATTGGGAATTGCTTCCAAGTGTTGACATTGTTGGCTCACTTGGTGGAAGCGGTCTTGCGGGCAATTCTCAAGATGTAATATTCGGTGGGGACACACTTCGATCAACCGTTAGCGGAAGTTTAGGCGATGCATTAAGTCAGGTCTTTAAACGTGATTTCCCTAATTGGAGTGTTGGGGTTGAGGTTACCGTTCCAATTGGTTTCCGCGGCGGATTGGGTGAAAAAGACAGGCTCGAAGCAGAAGTTTTATCTTCCAAGCAAATCTATATTGAATTATCCCGTCGGCTGGAAGACCAAGTAAGAACTGCTCACAGAGAATTGCGTCATGGAAACCGCCGTTTGAAAGTAGCCGGCGAAGGGGTTAATGCAGCACAGGAACAAGTGCGTATCGGATTGATAGAATTTCAGAATGGGCGATCAACAGCATTTGAATTAGTGAGATTAGGTGAAGACTTTGCAATAGCCCAAAGACGTTATTCTGAAGCTTTGGTTCGAACAGCAAAAGCATTTGCCGTATTAAAACAATTGACTTCAGGCATGTATCCAAATATTAAAAAAAATTAAACGAGGATTTGTTATGAATAGAGCAAAGAAGAATTTCGCATTTTGGATGCAAAATTTTTATACAACATTTATTTCAATAAGTATTTTAACTGTAGTTGCTTTCCTGCAATACAGCTGTTCGGATGAACAATCATCAGGCGGAGGATTTTCAATGCCGCCAACAGTAGTTGAGGTTGTAAAGGTGACGCCGCAAACTGTTGTTGACAGATTCGAATCAATCGGCACTATAGAAGCAAGCGAAGCCGTTACTGTGGTTTCCGAGATTGATGCAATAGTTATCAGCCTTCCCTTTGATGAAGGAAGGGCAATTAAACAGGGCAACCTTATTGCAAAACTTGACGATACGCAATTGGCTGCAGAGGTGGCTAGAGCGGAGGCCTTGCATGCTCAGAGCTTGGCAACTTACAATCGTATAAAAACAATCGTAGATCTTAATGCAGGATCACAGCAGGATTTAGACGATGCCGCTGCTGCATTGAAAGTCACTGAAGCAAATCTTTCACTTGCAAAAGCAAATTTTAAGAAAACAAATATTACCGCTCCTTTTTCCGGAATTATTGGAGCCCGCAAAGTTAGTGTCGGTACATTTTTGCGAACAGGGCAGCCAATAGTTGAACTTGCAAACATTGATGAAATAAGAATAAACTTTTCCGTCCCTGAAAGATTTCTTTCAAAATTAGATAGAGGATCTGAAGTCACCGTCTCCACTACGGCATATCCCGGATATAATGTAACAGGTAAAATCAAAGCAATTGAACCTGTCTTGGATCCGGTAAACCGAAACGTAAGAGTGGTTGCACAGGTCTCAAATCCCGGTCAAAAATTTCGCTCCGGAATGTCGGCAAATGTTTCTGCTGTTCTTAATGAAAGATTAAACGCAATAGCCGTTCCAAATGAAGCAGTATTTGCAAATGGAAATCAGTCATTCGTTTTTGTTGTAAATGCTGACAGCACTGTTGTACGCGCGGCTGTTACGCTTGGGTTGCAAATGTCGGAGATGGTTGAAGTTTTAGATGGTCTGCAAGCAGGATCGCAAATTGTTAAGGCAGGTCATCAAAAACTGTATGAAGGAGCCAAAGTAATGCCTGTAAGCAGCAATTGATAATGAACGATTACAATAAATTTTAAACGGAATGCTGATTATTAAATGTGCTATTTATCTTGATTCAAATCAGCAACAAATTATAAATAGGATTTTTTATGAAAATTAGTCATATCTCAATTAAGCGACCGGTGTTAGCAACTGTTATGAGTTTGATAATATTGCTGTTCGGTATTATTTCATTTACTCAGCTACCCGTGCGAGAATATCCCGACATTGACCCTCCGATAGTTTCGGTAATTTCACTCTACCGCGGTGCAAGCCCAAGTGTAATTGAAACGGAAATAACGAATGTACTTGAAGAACAGTTTGCTACGTTGGAGGGTGTGAAAACAATTACCTCATCAAGTCAGGAACAAGGCTCCATAATTACTATCGAATTTGAACTTAGCCGTGATGTTGATGAAGCGGCAAATGATGTTCGCGAGCGCGTATCCCGAATTAGAGGAAACCTACCTCAAGAAATTGAAGAACCAGTTGTCTCTAAAGTTGATGCTAACGCGCAGCCGATCGTTTGGTTGGCTATATCAAGTGAAAATCATAATGCCCTGGAAATTTCGGATATCGCCGACCGTGTTCTTAAGGAGAGAATCCAAAGACTCCCCGGTGTTGGCTCTGTAATTATCGGTGGCGAACGCCGTTATGCAATGCGTGTTTGGCTGGATCAACTTCGATTAGCCGCGCATGGTCTTACTGTTCAGGATGTTGAGGCTGCAGTAAGAAGAGAGAACGCAGAAATTCCCGGCGGAAGAATTGAGGGAGAGGGTCGTGAGTTTGCTGTACGTACAAGGGGCGAGCTTTCAGAACCTGAAGAGTTTGGTGCGATTATTATCTCACAAAAGGATAATGGTGTTGTTAGGCTGCGGGATGTAGCGGAGGTAACAGTTGGCGCAGAAGATGAGCGAACTACCGCCCGGTATAACGGTAAGCCCGCCGTTGGTTTAGGAATAGTAAAGCAATCCAAAGCAAGCACCGTGGATGTTGCCGGGGAAGTCAACGCTGCTTTGCCGGAACTAAAAAGCCTTTTGCCAGAAGGAATGGGAATTGATGTTGCCTTTGATTCAGCTGTATATATCACTGAATCAATTAATGAAGTTATTGAAACATTAATTATCGCTGTGTTCTTAGTTATTTTGGTTGTGTTGGTATTTTTAAAAAGTTTTCGAGCAACAATAATTCCGGCATTGGCAATTCCAATATCTATATTTGGTGCATTAACGGTTAATTATTTCCTCGGGTTTACAATAAACATACTTACGCTTCTCGCGTTTGTTTTAGCAATAGGTTTGGTTGTTGACGATGCGATCGTAATGCTTGAAAACGTTTACCGGCATTTGGAAATGGGAAAATCCCGAATGCAGGCTGCAATGGATGCCAGCAAGGAGATAGGATTTGCTATTGTTTCTACTACTGTTGCACTTGTTGCTGTGTTCGTTCCTTTAGCATTTTTAACCGGCACAGTTGGAAGATTATTTAATGAGTTCGGAGTTTCTGTTGCAATTGCAGTATTAATTTCCAGCTTTGTTGCCCTAACCTTATCGCCCATGCTCTCCTCAAAAATTCTTAAACCTCTGCACGGCTCAGGCAAAGGATGGGCTTCCCGTTCGTTTGATTCATTCTTCGAATTTCTTGAGCGTATTTATAGTAAGTCATTGCAGCTGGCTCTTAGACTTAAATGGCTTGTAATTGCAGGCGGAATAATTGCAGTGGCGGCTACAGTTTTTCTTTTAAATATTTTGCCAAGCGAGCTTGTTCCTGTTGAAGATCGCGGAATTGGTTTCGGGATAGTAATTGCCCCGGAAGGTGCAACCCTTGATTACACTGATAAATATATGCGGGAAATTGAAAAACGCCTGCTCGCTCTGCCGGAACGTAACGGCTTGTTTGCCGCTGTAGGATTAGGCTTCGGCGGACCGGGACGTGTAACGAACGGAATTCTTTTCCTTAATCTAAAACCGCGTGACGAACGTGAGAAATCACAGCAGCAAATTGTTCAGGAACTTTTTCCGCAGCTATTCTCTATTCCCGGAGTTTTAGCTTTTGTTATTAACCCGCCGAGCTTAGGTGATTTTACATCAAGTCCCGTTGAATATGTTCTTCAGGCTGATACTTACGAAGAGCTTAGCGAAGCGGTTGGAATAATGATGGCTGAGGCATCACAGTTAGGTTACCTTATTAATCTTGATAGTGATTTAAGATTGAACAAACCCCAGCTTGATATAAATATTGACCGCGAACGCGCTGCAGGGTTGGGTGTTTCGGTTACTGATATTGGTTCAACTCTCGAAACATTTTTAGGCGGAAGAGTTGTTACTAATTTTAAAAGAAGTACTAAGCAATACGATGTTATTCTGCAGATAAACGCAAAAGACAGATCAACGCCGGATGCTATACAGGAAATTTATATTAGAGGTAACAACGGATTGGTTCAGCTAGCAAATTTGGTACAGGTTGAAAAAACTGTTGCCCCAAAAGAATTGAATCATTATAACAGGGTCCGTTCCGCTAAAATAACCGCAAGCCTTTTGCCCGGCGTATCCCTAGGTCAGGCGCTTGATGACTTTGACAAAATAAAAAGTGAAAAACTTCCTCCGGGTATTAATAGTGAATTAGCTGGTCAGTCCCTTGAATATAAATCTTCAAGTTCGAGTTTGTATTTTATGTTTCTGTTAGCGGTGGTTTTTATTTACCTCGTCCTTTCAGCACAGTTCGAAAGTTTTATTGATCCATTAACACTCTTACTCTCTATACCGCTCGCGGTATTCGGTGCATTGTTTACTCTTTATGTGTTCGGGCAGAGTTTGAATATATACTCGCAAATTGGACTTATAATGCTTGTCGGCTTGGTTACCAAAAACGCAATTTTAATTGTAGAATTTGCAAACCAGCTTAGGGGACAGGGAGTTAAAGTAACCAAGGCAATTGTTGAAGCGGCAACCATTCGTCTTCGTCCAATTCTTATGACATCATTATCAACAATTTTTGGAGTACTGCCAATTGCTATCGGCTTGGGTGCCGGCGGTGAGGCCCGCCGCCCATTAGGGTTGGCGGTTGTTGGCGGAATGTTCTTTTCAACTTTTTTAACATTAATTTTAGTGCCTGTAGTTTATACACTTCTTGCCAGGTTTACAAAAGCTAAATCATCCGACGAAAAAGCTGCGGAAAAATTAGACGGCGGCGAGTTGGTTTCAGAAGAATTTGCAAAATAGTTGTTTCAATTGGTGTCATGGTACGACCATGACACCCGCTCGAACCTCAGGGCGTCAAGGTCCCACCGTGACGCTACCACTAATATTTTTTCAGACTTCCTCCTTAATGAACCTTGGCAACCCTTTCGCTTAATTTAAAATATGTAAAGTAATTTTATTTTAAACTTGACAATCTTCTACGTTTGTAGTAGTTTGTGCTACAAAAGTAGTAGTCTTAATAATTGTTACAAGGAGAAGCAAATGAAACTCTCTGAAGCTGAATGGCAGATAATGAATGCTTTGTGGAAAAGAAGTCCCGCAACAGCAAGAGATTTAACAGAGTATCTTCCCAAAGATACTAACTGGGCTTATACAACAATAAAAACTATGCTTTCCCGCCTTGTAACAAAAAAAGCAGTATCCGAGCGCAAGCGGGGTAACACAAGCGTTTATGAACCGCTGATCTCGAAAACTAAAGCTAGAAGCAAGGCTGTTGTTTCATTGGTTAATCAAGCTTTTGGCGGCACTGTTGCACCCCTTATGCATTTTTTAGTGGAAGAAAAAAAGCTTACAAAAAAACAGCGTGAGGAATTAATTAAACTACTTAACAATGAAACTAAGCCCGGGGGTGACAAATGATCCACGATTTAAATCTTTTGTCCGGTGTATGGTTCGATTGGATGTTCTCAATGTTTTGGCAGGTCAGTTTACTGATAATAATTATTACGGGCATCGATTATCTAATAAGAAATTGGGCTTATCCACAAGTGAGATACGCTTTATGGACTTTAGTGCTGCTGAAATTATTGCTTCCCCCGGCGTGGACATTTTCAGGAAGCATTATTCCAAACATCCGAAATGAAATTGAGATTAGCCCGGAGGCTGTGCTCGAAACAAGCAATCCCACAAAGGAAAATCCGCAAACATCTATTCAAACATTTCCGCCTACACAAAACCCAACTGATAAAATTCAAAATGAAAAAACTTTCCAGCCTCAATCGAATGAATCCTTTTCGGCGGCATCTGATAATTTAAATTGGAAATTTTATTTAATGGGAGTATGGGTTTTAGGAATCATTGTATTTTCTTTCATTCTAGGAAAAAGAATTTCCAAAATTAAAAAATGGCATCGTGAGCAGGAAAAAAGAAAAGATATTCCCGAATGGTTTCATGAAGTACTAGTAAGAGTTGGAGATAAGCTTTCCGTAAATCGGCTGCCGGCAATTGTTTTTTCTAACGAAGCATTTACGCCGGCGGTATATGGAATTTTCAGACCGGTTTTACTTTTGCCTAATAAATATATAGATGAGCTGACCAAGGAAGAAGCTGAGCATGTGCTGCTTCATGAACTTGCACATATAAAAAGAGGCGACTTGATCGTTCATGGAATCTGTTTACTTCTTCAAATATTCTACTGGTTTAATCCATTTTTAATTTGGGCAAGAAAACAGATGAAACATGTAAGAGAAATTTGCTGCGACATAACGATTGCAAATATCTTAAGAGAAAAAACACAAAAGTATAAGGACACACTAGTAAACACCGCGCGCAAACTATTAACCGAAAGCATCGAACCAGGTATGGGACTGCTTGGTTTGTTTGAAGAACCTTACCAGCTAATTGCCAGATTAAAATGGCTGAATAAGGAAACATGGAAAAACAGAACACTTGCGAATAGCGCTGCGATATTTGTTGGTCTGCTTTTTATGGCAACTGTAATGACTATGGGTCCATTAAGTTTTAATTACTCGATCGCTGAAAAACTTTTTGAAGAAATTAATTTTGACAATGATAATTATCGGGAAATTATTGGTTCGCTAAATAAAGATTTGAATGAAGCATTTATTGAATGGGATATTGAAACTATTCTAACGTTCCATACCGAAGATATAATTATTGAGCCGACAGGTGAATCGCCAATTGAAGGAATCGATAATCTGAAAGAGTATTTAAGAAGCATGAAATCTTCCGGGTTCAAATATAATTCCCTTCAAACTTTTATTACTGAATTATGGAAAGACGGCGAAAACATTTATTCTATTGAATCATATTTGGGCGATATTTATTTACGGGAGCCGGATATTGATTTATCAGTGACCGGCAGATCGCTTACTATTTGGGAAGTTCAAGAAGACGAATCATTAAAAATTAAATACTTAATTATAAATCTAGAAAATGCTGTTCAAAAATAAAATTGAGTGGAAAATGAAAACATCGGCAAAATATTTATTAGTATTTCTCTCTGCCGCCTTGTTGACTGCAGGCAAACCAATTGGTGATAGTGAAAAAGAGTTAAGAAAAATAATTGAACCGTTAAACAAGAAATTTGCCAATGCAATTTTGGAAGACGAATTAGAAAATTTCCTTTCATGCTATACTGAAGATGCGATTTTAATGATTCCATTTTTACCGTCAATAAAAGGCAAACATGCTTTGGCCGTTCACTGGCATAACAACATGGCAAGGGGAGAGTTAGTTGAATCCGTGGACATATCAACATTGGATATTTGGGCTTCAGGCAATATGATTTATGAGAGAGGTTCATACCAAATAACTTTTAAGAAATTTAAAAACAAACCGAGAGCCGTGTACGGTTCATATTTTTCAGTTTGGGAAAAACAAGTTGACGGCACATACAAAATGAAATATGATATTTCTAATCTTAATCATAAGGTCTAGTTTTTTGCTTGGATAAGGTATTATAAATTACTTTCAACGTTAGTTATGGTTAGTCCGTGACGAACGAAATTAACAAAAAATCTGAGGGGAAAAATGAAAACATCAGCAAAGTATTTATTAGTATTTATCGCTGTCGTCATTTTAACGGCAGGCGCTCCCGAAAATGGAACCGAAAAAGAATTAAGGAACATAATTGAACCATTAAATGAGAAATATATTAATTCCATAATGGAAGATGATCTTGCAAAATTTCTTTCGCTTTTTACTGATGACGCGACTGTTATGAATCCATTTCAGCCAACAATGAAGGGAAAACATGCATTAACCACACACTGGTATACAAATATGTCAAGAGGCGATGCTACCGCTTCAGCCGATGTGCAAATATTGGATATTTGGTCTTCCGGTAATTTAATTTATGAACGCGGTTCATATCAAATCACATTCAACCAACATAAAAGCAAAATAATTTCAGTTCATGGTTCCTACTTTACTGTTTGGGAAAAACAAGAAGATGGCTCCTACAAAATAAAATATGATATCGCGAACCTGAATCACAAACTATAGTATTCGTTTTTGCTCTTATGCTATATCGAGTGTCTCGGTCGTACCGTGACACCTTTCTTAAATTATTCCTCAATTATTGTTTTATAAAGTTCCTCTCTAAAATTTTCTTTATTCATTCGGCTTGCAATCTGTTCTGCTCTCTCTTTATATGATCGATTGCTTATCAACTCAATAATTTTCGGTTCGAGATTTTTGCGAGTTACCTTTCCGACTTTTATTCCCTTGGGACCTGCGCCTAATCTGTAAATAATTTTGCTCCACACAAATTGATCAATGATATGCGGGAGAATCATTGTTGCGCAGCCATACTTAAGCCCCATGTGTGTTGTTCCCGATCCGCCATGATGAATTACCCCATAGATCTTTGGTAAAATAAATTCGTAAGGTATTTGATCAACAAAATGAATCAGGTCTTGATCATACCTATCTACCTTTACAAGTCCGCCGGATGCAGTATTAATAATAGCGGGAATTTTATTTCGTTCTAGGATATCAACAATTAATTTAGTTTTCTCTTCCGGGTCGGGATTGCTCATACTGCCAAACGTAATAAGCAGTGCTTTATTTTGTTTTTCTAAAAACTCATTAACGTCCTTATCAGCTTGCCCTTTTGCTGTTCTGCTTTTTTCATGATAGCCCAATATTTTCAAATTTTCTTTCCAGTAGTCGGGTCTGGGAAATAGTGATGGTGATATTGTATAGATCCCTTTATTATTTTTAAGTACGCATCTAATTTCCCCGCGTGTAATTTTCTCTTTTAAATCAAGCCACTTTTTCGAAATCATTACCGTCGTTATCAATCCGAAATCTGCTAACGCATAAGTAAGTTTATTTAAATATGTACCCAAATTTCTGTTGAAAGCTATATGTGCATGATCCTTAACAAAGTGCATGTAAGGAAATGGACAAACTAAAATATTCTTTCCTCTATTTTTTAATCCCCAAATTATCGGGTAAATCGCTTTTCCATTGTGAACAATTCTGTCGGGATTTTCTCTTTCAATTAATTCGTACTGTTTATTAAGCAATTCAATGCTTGATTCTTTTTGATTTACGGCAAGCTTAATATAGGCGATAAATTTTTTTACTCTTGAACCGCTCCCTCCCATAGCAGCCTTTCCAACTTCACTTTCGAGTAGTTCATTTAATTTTTTACCCAGCGAAGCAAATTTTAAATTTGAATCCTCGGTAAGATTTCTAAACCGCTCAGGGAACGCACAAATTACATCTACACCCTTTTCTTTCAATATTTCCCCAATCGCCAAAAAGGGTTCCATATCTCCGCGTGTTCCTACAGAAACTAAAATTATTTTCATCTGTTCATTTTACGTCACGTTGCGAGCCTTGATGTCCTTTTGATTTTGTGGGTGTCATGGGGTCGCACCGTGACAAGCATTTAGTTTTTCAAACTGCTTTTTCCAAAACCAGTTTCGGTTTTCCTTTTAATCCAAACAAGGGTCTTAAAAATCCTGTTCTTTTAATTATTAAATCATAAACTACAAAGCAGCTTGCGAATGTAAAAACGTTGATAAGAATAAAATTTATTCCCAATGAATATCCCATCGGTAGAATTAAATACGCTGCCGCGTATAGAAATATCATGTGAATAATATAAACTGGGTAAGCCGATTGACTCAAATAACTAAGCAGCTTGCTTGGTTTGTTCAAGTAAGCATAACCCAAGCCCAGCAAGGCAAATATCCAGCTCATCGATTCAATCGATGCTAAATAATTCGGTGCCGCAAATTCAAAATAGAATAGTCTTACAAAATAAAGTACAACGGCAATTGCGAGGCTCAAGAATTTCATTTTTTCAACAGCATTCCAGAATGCCTCTCCAATCGCTATAAATTGGAATCCAACAGAGAAAGCAAGCATACCTAAAATAAATCCATGTGTGGTGCCAACGTATAGACTAAAATACTGCGGATCAATAAAATGTGCTTCAATAATAAAGGGGATAAAAAAAAGATAAATTAAATATGGATGTTTCAATGCGCTTCGCAAATAATTATAAAACTTGTATTCATATTTCTGATCTAAAAAAGCAAACCCGATTACCTGAGTTACATAAATGCAAATGTTAAGCAGAAACCATAAATGCCCAACGCTTGGCTCGTAAGCGAGTTCCTCACCATAATATTTTTGAAAAATAAAATGGTGAATAGGTACAATAAATAATGCTCCAAAGACTAAAGGCAGCAAGATCCTTCTTGCTCTTTCGCTCAACAACTTTTTCCAATCTCTTCTTCTTAAAGAAAAACAAACACCCATGCCCGACACAAAAAACAGAAGAGGAATTCTCCAAACATTTAGCATTGTCATTGGTATCCAAATAGCATTGCTGGTTTCCTCGCTTTGTATAAATCCGATATACTTACCCCATGGCTGAAAGATACGCGCGATATGATAAATTAAAAGCATTGCAATCGCAATTACCCTTAGCCAATCAATATCGTGTCTTCTTTCAGTGTTTTGCATTTATCTTTTTCGCTTTGCTACACGTCACGGTTCGACCGTGACGCCCTAGAGTTCAAATGGGTGTCATGGTCGCGCCATGACACAAACTATTTTATTTAGCTGTTCTAAAAATATATTTTAACAAAATTGTATGTGCCGGACTAACCATTTCAACATGGTCATGTCCTTGAAGCTCATACAGCTCGGTGTTTTTATGTCCTGCAACTTTCATCATCCGGTATAAGTAGGCGTTCTCTTCGTAGCGTCCCAGCAGTTCTAATTCTCTATCGCCCGTTATTAAAATAAGCGGCGGAGCGTTTGGTCTCACATGAAACAGGGGAGCCATTTCATCAATGATGGGCTGCTCGCCGGGTATGCCCCGTTCTTCTCTCGTTGTAAAATGGGTAATGGCATGACCGCTAAACGGAATCAGTCCCGCAATTTTATCAGCGTCAATATCAAACTTTGCTAACCACTTTTTATCCAAGCCTATCATGCTTGTTAAATAGCCGCCGGCAGAATGACCCGAAACATAAATCAAGTTTGTATCACCGCCGTACTTATCAATATTATTGAAAACCCATGCAACAGCCGCGGCGGCATCTTCAATGCAAACGGGAGTTAAGACTTTTGGAGACAGCCTGTAACCCACAGCCGCAATTGCTATGTTTTTGTTTTTTAATTCTTCAGGAATGTAACGGTAGCCGGCTTTTAACCCGCCCCCGTGGAACCAAACCACTGTCGGGTAACCGGATTTATTTTTAGGATGGCAAAGATCAAGTCTGCAGCGTTCATTTAAGTAGTCGTCTTCTTTCGCTTGCTCAACGCTGTAATACAAAATGTTTGTTTCGGTTTGATAGAGTGTAGAAGTTCCGTCGCTTGTATTTGGGGCGAAAGAGATTGAAGAGAATATTGATAATATTAATATGAAGCTTGCGGCGAGTTTGTTTCTTCTCATATCAATGATTGGTGCTTTGTTTTAAGTTAATCTATAAATTCCGGAATAGTTGATTTATGTTGCATTTAATTTATGTCTTCATGCTTACTCGTTAAAACAAATAGTTTATTTGAAGTGAGAGCAATACTGAATTAAACTGAGAATAACTGCTTAATTGAAACTCCAACAAGTTTTTTGTTTGATAAATCAGAGAGATGTGAGAAGAAACATTGATCTCAGACCCTTGATAATCTTTCACCAATTTTTCAGAGTTTAGCAAAGAAGAACTACTACTACTATATATTCCCTTGTTTACTGTGTAAGTAAACTGACTCATTTCAATTTGAAACTGCAGCCCAAATTCAATGAAAACATTTTTGGAATAAAACCAAATTGGTGTTGAAATTAAAACCTCTGCCAAATGATTATTTAGATTTGAGGTGCCGCTCGAGGAATATTCCCATTCTTTTTTTACACCTGTAGATTGATCAATAAAAACCCCATTACCTAGTTCTTGATTCAAAAATTGATCAACTACTATACTATTTATTAATGAGTAACCGGCAACAAACTTAATGCTTGAGAGAAAAGCCAATTCATCTTTCATTCTGAATTGATAACCCAACCTTAGTCCGTAACTATAATCATACTTCAAATTTATTGGTACGCTAAATGTTTGCTCCTGCAGATGGGCAGCGGGTTTATCTTTAAAGGAAAAAGTATGATTTAGTTGATTTAATTCATGAATTGGTGGATTAAAATATGCGGAAAGTAGAAAGCCACTTTTTGTCTTAAACTTATTCTTTTCAATTATCTGAGCAAATAAATATGGTTCAAGTTCACTGGAAACATCATACTTGTTATATTTTTTTTCTCCGAAAAGATACCAAGTTATTAAAATTTGATTAAATACTTTCTTTTGTCGGTTTCGCTCTAATGACCTAAAAATTCTCTCTGTGTGTTCTTGCTTTTCGATAATACTTAAAAACAATTTTTTGTTCAGATCATGATAATTGCTTTCAGAATTAAACTTCTCTTCTTTGCCCGTAAGAAATAGATAAGTAAAATACTCTCTATAATTTGCTTCCTCATCAAAATGAAAATTCGAATCAGATATTTTTATTTGTTCATCAATTACAAAATCCTCAAATAAACTGATCATACTATTTTTCTTTAAATTTGTATAATCCGTTTCGGATAATTTTTTGATTTGGAAATCCGCCCAATCAGATCTCTTTTGAAAATATTTTTTTCGGTTTTCAAAAAATGTTTTTGAGTGAATATTACTAACCAAGTTTTTTTCCTTTGTTCCGGTTGCTTGAAGAAACTTGATATAATAATATATTTGGTCCGGGTGCAGTTGAGAGTAGGTTTGCAAATTATCTTCAACAATTTCTCTTGATTCTGCATTATTAAGAAACGCCTGCGGAATAAACTTTTTATAAATGCTTAATAGCCCCTGAGCATTTATTGACGAGGCTAGAATAAACAAGAATAAAACGCGTAAAGAATACACAACAGCCCTCCTAGAGTGAAATTTATCGTAAAAACATCTATATCAATAATTTATTGTTAAAATTTTCACTTCCTTTAATAATATTTTGCTATACAAAAGCCCGCTAATAATAATAGCATAACATCGTCTTTTAAAGATAAAGCAATTCTTTTTAAAAATAAATCAGTAATCCTACTGATTTTTTGGCAGGGGTAAACTTTGTGTGCTTTGCGCCTTCTTTGTGTTCTCGGTGGTTAAAAGCCTTTAACCACTGCCAAAGGCATTCCTTCGAAAAAAGAGCACAAAGAAAAACGCACGAAGAACACAAAGAGTATTAAGAAATGTTAAGCGCTGCTAAATTTACATTTTCATTATTTCAGCAACTTCAAGTGTTCCAATTTTAAGGAAGGGACATGTCTTTGCCATTTCAACTGCGGCATCAAGGCTTTCGGCTTTTACTATAGAAAAACCGGTCAAGCGGTTATCATTGTCGCTGTCCGTTACACTGTTAGAGGTAACAGTTTTCGACATTCCAAGCGGGGTTCCGGGATTAACAACAGCATCTCCGAGTCCGGCAAGCCATGTTTTCCAATCTTCCATTTGTTTTGCTCCCTCTTCGGGACTTGCGGGTTTTGTTCCGCCGTGGTAGGCAATTATATAATCAGGCATGTTTATTCCTTTTGTTTGTTTCAAATTATTATCAGTAAAACAAGATAAGGCGTAGCATTTAAAAATCAATAATATAAATGTTTGGCGGATATTAACTGCCAAAAGCTTTAACCGCCGAGGGCGCAAAGGAAAGATGCGAAAAGGGCACGAAGGCTAAGGGAGTCATGGCCGCGAGTCTGCCCGACAACTAATGATTTGTCATGCTGAACCTGCCTGTCGGCAGACAGGTTTATTTCAGCATCAAAAACTCAACAAAAGTAAAACATTAGATTCTGAAACGAGTTCAGAATGACGCGCATTTGAAGTTCTCGGACAGACTCCGCACCGTGATACCGGTAAATTTTAAACTTGCATATTAAACCAACCAGTTGTACCTTTACATCACATGGTACAACTATTATGTAAAAGGTTATGGACATTATAATTGATATTGAAGATTCAACCCCGCTGTTCACTCAGCTTATTGATCAAATAAAGGATGCTGTTCTTAAAAAGAAAGTGCGTCCCGGTGACGCGCTCCCTTCGATCAGGCAATTGGCAAATGATCTTAGGCTTAACAACAAAACCGTGGCAAAAGCTTACCGTCTATTGGAGCGCGATTCCGTAATTCAAACCAAGGGTTACCGCGGTACATTTGTACACCCCAATGCTGTGGCTAACTGCACCGTTGATCTGAGTGAGTGGGTAACGCAAAAATTAAGTGAAACAATTATTGAATTTAAACAAGCCGGAGTTACCGACTCCGAAATACGCATTGCCTTCAGCAGTGTGATGCACAAACAGAGTGTTTAAGGAGAAATTGATGTTCGAAAATATATTATTCTACCCGATTTTTTTAAGTCAGATTTTACTGATCTCATATTACTATCCGAAAAAAATTATTAGCCGGATGAAGTTTGTGCTGGAAACATATCCGCCGGAACAATACCCTAAGTTATATGTAAAGCCCATGGGCTTTTATAAATATGTGGTTAGGACCTTTAAAATTGCTAATCAAATTATACTGGCAATTGGAATCGTAGGGATAATAGGGCTGGGATATTTAGACATGTCCCATGAAGGAAGCATTGCTGAGTTGATCCCTCTTATTTATTTTATGATCCAAATACTGCCTGTATTTTTAATGGAGATTTTCGGATTCGCGTACTTTAAAATGATGCGCAAGGCGGATACGCGAACAACGAGAAAAGCCGAATTGATGCCGCGAAGATTATTCGATTTCGTTTCGCCAATTGCTGTTGGACTGGCAATTTTTATGTTTTTCGCATGCCTTCTGTTTTTCTATTTTCTAGACGGTTTTGAGTATGATTTAAGAAACGATACTTTTATAATTTTTTTAACTCTAAGTCTCAGTAATCTTTTTTTCTGCGTTATAATTTATTGGAATATTTACGGGAAGAAATTAGATCCATACCAGTCAGGTAAAGACCGGATCAGGCAAATTGAAATAACGGTTAAGTCATTGGTTTACATGAGTATTCTCGCAAGTATATTTCTTATTCTAACTAAAAGCATAAATGTGTTTGATCTGGATTATTTAGAAACTGCGCTTATGAGTGTCTATCTACAGATAGTTATTTGGCTTGGACTCGGATCAATGCTTAAAAATATTAGAATAGAAAAATTGGATTTTGAAGTTTATAAAAATGAAGTGCCGGTTAGTTAAAAGCTTACCGGGCGTCACGGTCGCACCGTGATGCATTAGAGTTTTGAAAATATTAAGGAGAAATAGAAAATGGAAACAACCGCATTTGCATTTGGAATAATGGGTTTTATGTTTGGCGCAGCAGCTCTCAATAAGTTTTCTAGTTTACAGAAAGAGTTTGAAAAGTTGAAAAAAACCTTGGAAGATTCCGGAGTTATTAAAGCTCAACCGAAGTCAGAGAATAAATAAACTCAATAATGTTTGAATTAAAGATTAAAAGTAAAAGTTTTAGAAATATATTAGAGTAAAATTATGAGCAATAAAAAAATAAATTTTCTTCAAATTGGGATTGCATTATTTTTTGCAGCGGCAATCATTCTTTCAAATTATTTAATGAAAGGGACTGAACATAGCGATACTGTTATGTACCTGTTTTTCGCATTGTGGTTTATTCCATTTTTGTATTTGTCTAAACTGGCGAACAAAAACAGAAAAGAAAAGGCTTGTTAAAAGAAGATTATTGTGTGTCACGGCACTGCCGTGGCACTTAAAACCAAACTAGGAATAGCCTAAAAACTTCAACAAATTCTTTTAGATTTTTTAATTTCACCTGCCCTTTATTAAAATTGTATCGCAATCTGCTGATCTTAATCTATATTGCAAAATTCTCTGGTAATCCTCAGACTTATACCACTTATTAAAATCAGTCTTACTCGGAAATTCTATTATCACGACTCTAGAATAATCCCATTTACCCTCAAGCACCAAGGGGCTATCATCTAGAGCTAAATACTTCCCATTATATTTTGAAAATATCTCATCCGCTTCATTTAAATATTTTTGATATTCATCCGGATCATTAATTTTAATATTTGCGACAAAATAATATTTCATTAATTCATTCCTTACAAATTGAAAACACTCCCAATTTAAATTGTAGAGAGCCGAAAAATTTCTACGATCATATTTTTTGCTTTCTCCATATCATCAACATAAATGTGTTCGTCGGTTGAGTGTTCGAGTCGGGCACCGATGCCAACGCCTGCCATTTCAATTCCGTTGTTGTTATAAATTGATGCGTCTGTAAATCCCGTTATGAATGTGGTGGTTGCATCAACCCCTACGCTCTTCAAAGCTTTCTTTGCTGTTGCAACAACTTCGGCATCAGGACTGATCTCAACTGCTTTGCATTTGTTATCAATAAATATTTCTACTTCCGAGCCATTTCTTGTAACCTCTTCACGAATAATTTTTTCCATTTCTTTACTAAGCTTTTCAGCTTTATCATGATTCAAACTTCTGCACTCTGCAAGAAAAGTAACATTGTCCGGTACGCCGTTACGAATTATTCCGCCATTGATAACTCCAACGTTGGCTGTTGTTTCTTCATCGAGTCTGCCCAGCTTCAATTTAGCAATTGCAAATGCGGCAGCTTGAATTGCGTTGATCCCCTTTTCCGGCTCCATACCCGCATGCGCTCCTCGCCCTTTAATAGTAACGTCAATCGCGTAGTATGATGGTCCGCCGATAATAATTGTTTCCAATTCATCATTGTCCAGCAGGTAGCCCTTCTTAGCTTTAAACATGCTGAAATCCATTTCTTTTACCCCAAGCAATCCAACCTCTTCCTGCCGGCTTATTCCCACTTCAACCGGCGGACGTACTTCCGCAACTCGAAGCGCCTCTAAAAGTTCAGCAATTCCTGCTTTATCATCGGCACCGAGAATAGTATTTCCTTTTGAACGAATGACTCCGTCTTTCAAAACAGGTTCAATTCCTTTTCCGGGCTGAACTGTATCGCCATGACATGACATTAAGATCGGCTCTTTTCCGCTGCATCCTTTTTCAGTAAACTTTGCTATCAGGTTTCCATAGGCATCAATAGTAACTTCACCGCCGAGTTTTTCAAACTCTGTTTTAAGGTAGCTCATAAAATTTGCTTCGTTGCCCGATTCACTTTCTATTTGAACCATTTCCATAAATTGATTGATCATTCTGTCGTTCATTTAATTTCTCTTTTTAATTTTGGGAAAATGTATTGTTAGCAATTTGCGAAATATCTATAATAATTTTTATGAAAAAACAATGGAGACTTAAATTACACCTTTACGTGCTTTGCGAAAGGCTTTGCGTTCTCTGCGTGGGAAAAGCGTTTTCTCGCAAAGGGCGCAAAGAGGAATTACGCAAAGACCGCTTAGAATAAAAAAGGCTGCCCGATTGAGACAGCCTTCCTAAAATTGAAACTACATAAGTTTATCAATCAACATTATTAGAAACAAATTTTGCCGCGATGAAATCTTTATTCATCCTCGCAATGTTCGTGATCGAAATTCCTTTCGGGCATTCAGCTTCGCAAGCGTAAGTATTTGTACAGCTTCCGAATCCAAGTTCATCCATTGCTGCAACCATTGATTCAACACGCTTATATCTTTCCGGCTGACCTTGAGGTAAATAGGAATATTGAGCCACTTTCGCACTCATGAATAGCATTGCCGATGAATTTTTACATGCGGCAACACAGGCTCCGCATCCTATACATTCCGCGGCATCCATTGCCATTGCAGCGGCATCTTTCGAAATTGCAATTTCATTCGCGTCAGGCACACCACCTGTATTGATCGAAACGTATCCGCCGGCTTCCATAATTTTATCAAGCCCGGAACGGTCAACAATTAAATCCTTCAAAACAGGAAACGCCTTTGCTCTAAATGGTTCTATCCATAAAGTGTCGCCATCATTAAAATGACGCATGTGCAATTGGCACGTTGCGATTTTAGGCACGGGTCCGTGCGGCTGACCATTGATCACTAAATCGCAAGTTCCGCAAATACCTTCACGGCAGTCGCTTTCCAGTGCAATCGGTTCTTCACCTTTTCTTTCGAGCGAATCGTTCAATTCATCTATCATTTCCAAAATCGATGCTTCGGTTGAAACATTTACATCATAAGTTACAAAGCTGCCGGGAGCTTTAGGACCTTTTTGCCGCCATACTTTTACAGTTAAATTTATATTATCAGCACTCATTATTTGTAACTCCTTTGAGCTAATTTAACATATTCAAATTCAAGATGTTCTTTATGAAGATTCCATTTGCCGACCTCTTCAAACTCCCATGCGGAAACGTAAGCATACTCTTCATCGTTCCTTAAAGCTTCTCCTTCTTCAGTCTGATATTCTTCTCTAAAGTGTCCGCCGCATGATTCGTTCCTTTCAAGAGCATCTCTCGCCATCAACTCACCCAGTTCAAGGTAATCGGCAACCCTGCCTGCTCTTTCAAGGTTTTGGTTGATGTCTTTGTCTGATCCAACAACTTTAACGTCTTTCCAAAATTCTTCTCTTAAATCGGCAATCTCTTTTATCGCTTCCTTCAAGCCGGTTTCGTTTCTTCCCATGCCGACTTTATTCCACATTATCCTTCCAAGTTTTTTGTGAATTTCATCAACAGTTTTATCGCCGTTAATTGAAAGAAGTTTTTTCATCAAGTCATCAATCTTGTTTGCCGTTTCATCAAACTCTTTATGGTCTGTTGAAAGTTTTTCAGGTTTATCACCTGCCAAATAATTTCCAATGGTATAAGGAATAACAAAGTAGCCATCAGCAAGTCCCTGCATTAACGCGCTTGCACCAAGTCGGTTTGCGCCATGGTCGGAAAAGTTTGCTTCGCCAAGCACGAACAAGCCGGGTACGTTACTCATTAAATTATAATCAACCCACAAGCCGCCCATTGTGTAATGAGGTGCGGGATAAATTTTCATCGGAGTTTTATAAGGATTGTCACCGGTAATGGTTTCATAAATTTCAAAAAGGTTGCCGTATTTTTCTTCAATATTATGCGCGCCAAGTCTGTCTATCGCATCTTTGAAGTCTAAATAAACCGCTTCCTGTCCCATTACACCGCGTCCGTCATCAGTAACTTCTTTTGCTGAGCGTGATGAAATATCGCGAGGCGAAAGATTTCCGAATGAAGGATATTTTCTTTCGAGATAATAGTCTCTTTCCTCTTCAGGAATATCTGCGGGCTTTCTTGTATCGCCTTTCTTTTTCGATACCCAAATTCTACCGTCGTTCCTTAAGCTCTCGCTCATTAAAGCAAGCTTGGATTGGCTTTCGCCGTGAAGAGGTAAGCACGTTGGATGAATTTGTGTGTAGCATGGATTTGCGAATGTTGCACCTTTTTTATGTGCACGCCAATGTGATGTTGCATTACAGTTCATGGCATTTGTTGAAAGGAAATAAACATTTGCATAACCGCCCGTGCAGAGAATTACAGCATGCGCAGAGTATTTTTCAATTTCGCCGGTTATTAAATTTCTTGCAACAACACCTTTAGCAACACCGTCAACTGTAACCAGGTCAAGCATTTCGCGCCGTGTGTGCAGCTTTACTGTTCCGGCTTTTACTTGTCTATTTAATGCCGAATAGGCTCCGAGCAATAATTGCTGTCCGGTTTGTCCGCGTGCGTAAAAAGTACGGGAAACCTGCGCGCCGCCGAATGAACGGTTGTCGAGCAAGCCGCCGTATTCCCTCGCAAAAGGAACGCCTTGCGCCACACATTGATCAATAATGTTATTACTTACTTCAGCTAACCTGTAAACGTTTGCTTCGCGTGCTCTAAAGTCGCCGCCTTTAACCGTATCATAAAATAATCTATAAATCGAGTCGCCGTCATTTTGATAATTTTTAGCTGCGTTAATTCCGCCTTGTGCTGCAATGCTGTGTGCACGCCTTGCACTATCATGGAAGGTTAACGCTGTTACATTGTATCCTAATTCACCCAGAGTAGCGGCGGCAGATGCGCCCGCTAATCCGGTTCCAACAACAATTACATCATACTTTCTTTTGTTGGCGGGATTTATAAGTTTCATATTAAACTTGTGATTAGTCCACTTCTCGGAAATGTGTCCTTCGGGTATCTTTGAATCTAACTTAACCATTAGTTACCTCCCTGGAAAAAATAAAAATAAATAGGCATTGAGGCGAAGCCCACAGCCATCAATATTGAATATGCTGTTCCGAGTAATTCAATAAATCGAAAATATTTTTTATGATTCCACCCGAAAGTTTGAAACGCGCTTTGGAAACCGTGATTAAGGTGAAAGCCCAATAGAATTACCGCTATTACATACACTCCGGAGTAAATAGGACTTTGGAACCAATCAACAACTATTTGATAATACTCGTGAGGGGCGTCGTGCGGGCTATGCCCAAAATTAAATGCATACCAAAATGTTGATAAATGCAATACGAGAAATATAAAAATGGTTAGTCCGGTAATAATAGTTGTCCGTGAATAAATATCGCTGCTTTTTGATGAGGCATTAACCTTATACTTAATTGGATTAGCTTTTTTGTTTATGAACCAAAGCCAAATTCCATAAACGATGTGGAAGATAAAAACTAAAGCAAGCCCCACTTCAACAACTCTAATTAATGGTTTAACAATATCAAGCGTACTTACATAACCGTTAAATGCTTCCGGTCCGCCGAACAAAGTAAAGTTTCCGATAAGATGAATTAATAAAAACAAGATCAATCCAATTCCGGTAGAAGCCATAACAAACTTTTTTCCTACAGATGAATTCAAGCTTTTTACAAGCCAACTCATTAAAGACCTCCTGAATTTAAAGTAATTTGATGGTAAATTTTGGTTTCGTGAAATGCATAGTTAGTAATTTTTTGCAGATTTTCAATATTTAAGAATACTGATAATTATGTATAAAAATTAAGTCTATTAGATGTAAATATCAAAATATAAATTTTTTCTTTAAGTTTTTAATTATTCTCCTATACTATTTATTAAAAACAATATTTAGCCTTACTTCATTCCACAAAAAAGTATATTTAGATATACACAATTCTTTAATATAAACTTATTAACTAAAATTATTTATTTACATTTGTTATATTTGAAATAGTTCTTAAACATATTTACGGTGACATAACTTAATAGGGAAACCGGTTAAAATCCGGCGCTGCCCCGCAACTGTAAAGGACGCTAATTCTTCTGTGAATACCACTGTTCGAAAAAATGGAATGGGAAGGTACAGAAAGAAGTTCTAAGCCAGGAGACCTGCCGTAATGTATTTATTAATCAACCTTCGCGGGATAGGTTGGATTACAAAAATGGTTAGGTTCCCTCTCCATTCAATTTTCCACTCCCACGAAGTTACACTTATTAAAAGGAGTAACTTCTATGAAACACTTTTTCACTTTATTACTTTTAATCATTTTCCCCTCTTTGCTTTTTGCGCAATCCGATTCTATTAATGTTGAGCTAAAAGAAATTGTTGTTACGGCAACTAAAACCGAATCGCCGCAAATTAGAATTGCAAGTTCAATAACTGTAATTAATGAGCAGCAAATTTTAAACACTAATAAAACTTCCGTGCTAGAAATATTGCGTGATGTTGAAGGCGTTTCCATCGCTCAGCAGGGCGGACCAGGAAGACTAAGCAGTGCATACATTCGCGGTGCGAATCCGGATCAAACGCTTGTACTGATTGACGGCGTTGAGGTTAATGATCCAGGTTCAGCTAATAACTCTTATGATTTTTCTTCCATGCAGACAGAAAACATTCAGCGGATAGAGGTATTGAGAGGACCTCAAAGCACGCTCTACGGTTCCGATGCAATGGCTGGGGTGATAAATATTCTTACAAAAAAAGGAAAGGGCGAGCCTAAGTTTTCATTAAGCGCAGAAGGGGGTTCAAATAATTATTATAAAGGCTCCGCTTCTGCAAATGGCGAGTTTAAGGGTTTTAATTATTCGCTAAGTTTTTCCCGATTAAAATCGGACGGCTTTTCTGCGATCAGCAAAAAGTATAACAATACTGAAAAAGACGGATATTCAAATAATTCTATCTTATCAAAAATTGGTTATGACTTTAACGAAAAAGTCGGAGTAGATTTTATTTATAAATATTCTTTTTCGGAAGCCGAACTTGACCAGGCAAGTAAAACCGGAGACGATCCAAATTATAAATATGATTTTAAACAGCAGCTATTAAAAGGAAACGTAAGTCTAAATTTGTTTGAAGGGAAAATTGATCAGCGAATTGGGGCGTCATTTACAAAGGTTATCAGCAACGCTGTTGATGAGCTTGATGAATTAAATCCAGCCACATCATCCTCAAATTTTACAAGCGGCAACAGAATAAAATTCGATTTTCAAAATGACTTCCGATTGCTGGAAAACAATGTAATTACATTGGGTTTTGAAACCGAAGAAGAAAAAGCAGAAAACACTTATTCCTCAATGTCAGAATTTGGTCCATATGACAGCGCGCTTCCCGAAAGCAAAGTTAGAACCAGCAGTGTTTATCTTCAAGATCAAATCAATTTGTGGAATGTATTATTTGTAACCGCAGGCGGCAGGTATGATTCACACGAAAAGTTTGGTTCAGAGACAACATTTCGGATAGCCGGAGCTTATCTCATTGCAAAAACCGGAACAAAGATTAAGGCAACATACGGAACGGGTTTTAAAGCGCCTGCATTATTCGATCTATTCGATCCATCATTCGGCAACCCGGAACTTGAAGCTGAAAAAAGCAGCGGCTTTGATTTCGGCTTTGAAAAATTCTTCATGAATGATGCTCTTCATTTCGGCATAACATATTTCCAAATGAACATTGACAATCTGATCGGCTTCGATGAAAATTTTAAAGCGGTAAACATTAATAAAGTAAAAACAACCGGTGTTGAAATGTTTGTTGCTGTGCCGAATATTTTTGGAGTTTCTATCAATGGGAACTATACTTTCACCAACAGCAAAGATAACAGCGCTGGCAGTGCTGATGACGGTCTTGTTTTGCTAAGAAGACCAAAACACAAGCTTTCACTAAACTTAAATTATAACTATAATGATGCACTTAATTTTAATTTAGGATTTAGATTCGTAGGCGAAAGAGAAGACAAAGATTTCTCCACTTTTCCGGTTGAGCGGGTAAAATTAGATAGTTATTCCATTTTTGACTTTGCCGCTGCTTATAATATTAATGATCTTATCAAGGTTTACGGAAGAGCAGAAAATATATTTAATGCTGATTATGAAGAGGTCTTATTCTATGCAACTGTTGGCAGGTCGGCTTATTTGGGATTATCGTTGAAAATTTAATAAAAACCCTGTTGAGCAATAAAACAATTAATAATGATTTTGATAAATCATTTGAGTTATAAAAACGCATTTCAAATAGATTATTAGAGCTCGCTTATAACTTATTTAAAAATCAACACTTTAAATCATCTAAAATCTTGACATTCTGATATTAAACAAATATTTTTGTAGTCTTTGTAAAAAAGTCGTTGACTGGAGGACTAAGTAGTGAAGCAGGAAAAACTAACAAGATTTATTAAGACAGAAGATGCTGATAGAAAATGGTACGTGATAGATGCACAAGATCAGGTACTTGGAAGATTGGCTGCTAAAGTTGCTCGAGTAATTCGCGGAAAAGAAAAACCAATCTTTACGCCTAATATGGATACCGGCGATTTTGTCGTTGTTGTAAATGCCGATAAAATTAAAATGACCGGTAAGAGAGAATTACAAAAAACATATTTTTCACATTCCGGCTACCCCGGTGCAAGCAAGGTTAGAACTTTTGCACAAATGCAAAGCTCAAAGCCCGAGTTTGTTATTCATCATGCCGTAAAAGGAATGCTTCCTAAAAATAGATTGGGAAGAGTTTTAATAAAAAAATTGAAAGTCTATGCAGGTGACAATCATCCGCATGCGGCTCAGAAACCAGAACCATTAAGTTTATAAGAGGATATTGAATGTCTGATAAAATATTTGTTGGTCGAAGAAAGGAATCTGCTGCACGGGTATATTTAAGAGCAGGCTCCGGAAAAGTGACCATAAATAAAAGAGAATTTGAAGATTTTTTCAAACAGAAAGAGCACAGAGACGATGTTGAACTGCCGTTAAAAGTTACAGAAACTTTAGGAAAATACGACATTTATGCTAATGCACGAGGCGGTGGCGTTACGGGTCAGGCTGAAGCTGTTAGGCTTGGAATTGCAAGAGCTCTGGTTGAAATTAATCCTGAATTTAGAAATTCCTTGAAAGTTGAAGGTCTTTTAAGAAGAGATCCTAGAATGGTTGAACGTAAAAAATACGGAAGACCGAAAGCTCGTAAAAGATTTCAGTTCTCTAAAAGATAGTCTTTTTCATTTACTAGATTTTTTTGTTTTAACAAACAGGGTAGTATTTAATACTGCCCATTTTATTATCAATCATACTTTCGGATTTGCCTCCTGTGTCCCACTAAAAAAATAGGGATTAAAGGCAAAGTAGAAGAAAGTAGAAGAAGAACAGGAGTACAGTTATGGCAAAAGTTGATATAACTCAACTTATCGAATCCGGAGCGCACTTCGGACACTTAACCCGCAGATGGAACCCCAAAATGAAGCCCTACATTTTCATGGAGAAAAACGGGATTCATATAATCGATCTTAAAAAAACTCAGGCTGCAATTGAACATACTACAGAAAACATTACTAAAGTTGTATCAAAAGGTAAAAAAGTTTTGTTTGTAGGAACCAAGAAACAGGCTAAAAGTGTAATTTCTCAAGAAGCAAAACGCTGTGAAAGCAACTGGGTAAGTGAAAGATGGCTTGGCGGAATGTTGACAAACTTCCAAACCATTAGAAAAAGTATTAAAAGATTGCAGAATATTGATAAGATGGAGTCAGATGGTACTTTTGAAAAAATAACAAAAAAAGAAACTCTATTTCTTTCACGTGAAAGAGAAAAACTTAGAAAAGTTCTTGATGGTGTTGAGTCGATGAATAGACTTCCCGGAGCTCTATTTATTGTTGATATCAAGAAAGAGTTTATTGCTGTAAGAGAGGCGTTAAGATTAAACATTCCCATTTACGCAATTGTTGACACCAACTGCGATCCCGATGATATCGATTTTGTAATTCCTTCTAACGACGATGCAGTAAGAGCCGTAGAAATAATTACCAAACACGTTGCGGATGCGATTATTGAAGGCAATGCCAAAGCAAAGGAACTTAAAGCTGAAGAAGCTGCTGAAAAAGAAAAGATCAAAAAGCAGAAAGAAGAAGAGTCTGAATCTAAAAAAGACGGCAAGCCTAGAGTGAGAAGAGTTAAGTTTAATGCAAAGGGTGAAAAGAAATCTGAAAAGATTGAAACTGTTGAAGAGAAACCAGCAGAGAAAAAAGAGGCTCCTGCCGCTCCTGTAGTAGCTGAAACAAAGCCCGACGCAAAGGTTGAAGAAAAACCGGCAGCAGAAAGCAAAAAAGATGACAAAAAAGAAACGGAAAATAAATAAGGATATTAAATAATGGCTATTAATGCAGCACAGGTAAAGGAGCTTAGAGATAAAACAGGCGCCGGAATGATGGATTGCAAAAAAGCACTGACTGAAGCCAATGGTGATTTTGAAAAAGCAATTGAAATTTTACGCAAAAAGGGTGCTTCTGTTGCAGCCAAAAGAGCTGAAAGAACCGCAAACGAAGGTGTTATTTTAACAAAAATTCTTGATGACGGAAATACAGGTGTTATACTGGAAGTAAACTGCGAAACTGATTTTGTTGCTAAGAGTGACGATTTTATAAATTTTGCAAATTCTGTTATGGATGCTATTGTAAACAATAAGCCAGCAAGTATCGATGAATTAATGAAACTTTCTGCAAACGGTTTGACTATCGCAGATGAACTTTCAAATATGATTGGTAAAATTGGCGAAAAGATTGAAGTTTCCAGATTTAAAATTGAAACTGCCGAAGGCGGACTTGTTACAGAATATGTTCACCATGGATCAAAGCTTGGTGTTTTAATTAGAGCTGACAATGTTGCGGCAGAGGGCAAAAATGATTTTAATGACTTGTCTAAAGATATAGCAATGCAAGTTGCTGCTATGAATCCTGGGTTTCTTAAGAAAGAAGAAGTTTCACAGGGTGTTTTAGATAAAGAAATTGAGATCTATAAAGAAATTGCCCGCAAAGAAGGTAAACCGGAACAAATTCTTGAAAAAATTGCATCCGGCAAACTTTCAAAATTTTACGATGAAAATTGTTTAATTGAACAAGCTTTTGTTAAGGATAACTCTAAAAAAGTAAAAGACTTAATAAAAGAGCACAACGATAAATATTCATCCAAAGCTGAACTGAAGCTCTTTTACCGCTTCCATCTTAGTGATGAGAATAAATAATCTTAAAGAAGGTCTTATTTTTTAATAAGGCCTTTTTTTTTATATTGGATACGTTTTATGGACGAAAATGTAAAATATAATCGAATTCTACTCAAATTGAGCGGCGAATCTTTAATGGGCGATTTGGGTCATGGGATTGATCCCAAGATGCTGGATTTCTTTGCCGCGGAAATAAAAAAAATTCATCGCCTTGGTGTGGAAATTGGAATTGTTATAGGCGGCGGAAATATCTATAGAGGCTTAAATGCTTCTGCGCAGGGTATCGACAGAGTGACCGGCGATCAAATGGGAATGCTCGCAACTGTAATTAATTCTCTTGCATTGCAAAACGCATGTGAAAACGCAGGCATGTATACCCGTCTTTCTACCGCTATTGAAATGAATGAAATTGCCGAACCATATATAAGGCGCAGAGCAATTCGTCATCTTGAAAAAGGAAGGGTTGTAATTTTTGGCGCGGGAACCGGACATCCCTATTTTAGCACAGATACAGCAGCCTCTTTACGGGCCGTAGAAATTGAAGCGTGCTGTATTTTAAAGGGCACAAGGGTTGACGGGGTTTACGATAGCGATCCGGAAAAAAATCCTGATGCTAAACTATTTAATAAAATTTCATACTTGGATGTTCTAAAAGACAGTTTAAAGGTGATGGACTCCACAGCCATTAGTCTTTGTAAAGAAAACAGTCTTCCTATAATTGTGTTTAATATGAACAAAGAAGATAATCTATTAAAAGTTATTAGCGGTGAAGAAATAGGAACCGCGGTTGGTAACTTTGATTAATGTAAGCAACTAATATTCAGAGGTATAAATGAATGCAATAATTAAAGATGCTAAATTAAGAATGGACAAGTCCATTGAGGCTTTCCGTGATGAAATTTCTAAAATACGAACCGGAAAAGCTACAACTGCTTTGCTTGACGGAATAAAAGTTGACTATTATGGAACGCTTACACCGTTAAATCAGGTAGGCAATGTAACTGTTTTAGATGCTCACTCTTTATCCGTAACTCCATGGGATAAAAACATGGTTGGGGCAATTGATAAAGCAATTCTTTCCGCTGATCTAGGATTAAATCCTGTAAGTGATGGTACAAATATTAGAATTCCAATTCCCCCGCTTACTGAAGAGCGAAGAAAAGATATGGTTAAACTTGTTAAAAAATTTGGCGAAGATTATAAGATTGCAATCCGAAATGTTAGAAGAGACGCAAACGACCAGTTGAAAAAAGCCGAAAAAGATAAAGAGCTATCTGAAGATTTACGACATGACGCAGAAGAAGAAACACAGAATTTAACTAACGAGCACACTAAACTTATTGACGATATTATTAAGCATAAAGAAGCGGAAATAATGGAAGTTTAACTTCAAAAGCTATTCGGTTGTTATTCAATTGTATTTCTTTGGTAATTTTGTTGATGTTTTTAAAAAGTCACTTTCGGTCATTGAGCCAGTTGTTGTTCAAACCAACGCAGTTTAAACTTACTATATTTTCTCAATTTATTAGTAGTACATTTTCCCTCAAAAAAAACATTAAAACAACCCCTGTTAAGGAACCATTCACCAAGCCCAACAGGGGTATATGTTCGCAGGAAGTTTTTGATGACGACATTTAAAGCCGCATAGCAGTTCAACAGAAGATTTTTAAATTAAATCCGCTGGGTCCCGTCCGAAATAAAACAGGTTTGTTATTAACTCCTCTTTTTTGTTATAAAAAAAAGTAATAGTTTAACAGTGCAAAGAATAATTATTTTTATTATTCAGATGAAATCATCTGTTTCTATTATTAAAAAATAAGGACCATGAAATGAGCACCACAAAAGAAGAAGCATTAAAGTATCATAGCGAAGGACGAAAAGGTAAGATTGAGGTGATTGCAACAAAGCCCTGCTTTACCAGCAGAGACCTTTCACTTGCTTATACCCCCGGTGTTGCCGAGCCATGTAGAGAAATTCACAAAAATGAAGAAGATGTTTACAAGTACACCGCCAAAGGCAATTTAGTAGCGGTTGTATCCAACGGAACCGCTGTGTTAGGATTAGGAGATATTGGCGCCGCTGCCGGAAAACCGGTGATGGAAGGAAAAGGTGTGCTGTTCAAAAGATTTGCCGACATTGATGTTTTTGATATTGAGCTTGACTCTAAAGACCCAAAAGAAATTATTAGAACTGTTCAATTACTTGAGCCGACTTTTGGCGGAATTAACCTTGAAGACATTAAAGCTCCGGAATGTTTTGAGATAGAAGAGGAGCTAAAGCGCACAACCAATATTCCTATTTTTCACGATGATCAGCATGGAACAGCAATTATTTCCTGCGCCGCATTAATTAATGCCGCAGAGATTGCCGGCAAAAAATTAAAAGATATACGAATTGTAGTTTCGGGTGCGGGAGCTTCGGCGGTTGCATGCTGCAATCTTTATATAGCCGCTGGTGTAAAACGCGAAAACATTTCTATGTTTGACTCAAAAGGACTTGTTCATAAAGATAGATCTGATTTGAACAAGTACAAAATGGCTTTTGCGATTGAAAATAAATATTCAACGTTAACTGAAGGCATGACAGGCGCAGACGTTTTTGTTGGACTATCAAAGGGTGGCGTGGTATCACAGGACATGGTAAAAGTAATGGCTAAAAACCCTATTATTTTTGCTATGGCAAATCCCGATCCTGAAATTATGTACTACGATGCTGTTGAAGTTAGAGAAGATTTAATAATGGCAACAGGCAGAAGTGATTTTCCGAATCAGGTTAATAACGTTCTCGGCTTCCCGTTCATATTCCGCGGCGCACTTGATGTTAGATCAAAAGCGATTAATGAAGAAATGAAAATGGCTGCAGTAAAAGCCCTTGCCGACCTTGCAAAAGAAAAAGTTCCTGAAGTTGTCATCAACGCATACGGCGGTAAGGAGTTTTCATTTGGTCCGGAATACATTATACCAAAACCATTTGATCCGCGCGTGCTTTGGAAAGTTGCGCCGGCCGTAGCAAAGGCGGCAATGGATACCGGGGTTGCTCGATATCCGATTGAAGATTGGACAGCTTATGCTGAAGAGCTGCAAGAAAGACTCGGCTTCTCTCAAGAAGTTATCCGGGCAATGATCCATAAAGCTCAAAAAAACCCAAAGACAATTGTTTATCCGGAAGGAGAAGAAGAAAAAATTATCCGCGCAGCAAATGCTGTTGTTGCTGATGGAATTGGAAAAGCAATTTTAGTGGGCAGCGAATCGAAAATTAAAAAGGCTATAAAAGATTTAGAGTTCGATGAAAATAATTTTGTAATCCGAGATCCAAGCACTTGTAAAAAGTGTGAAGACTATGCAACTATTTTATACAGAAAAAGACATAGAAAAGGTATAACTCAAAAGAAAGCAATGGAACTGATGAAAGAGCCGAACTATTACAGCTCAATGGTTGTTGAATCGGGAGAGGCTGACACTTTGATCGGAGGATTAACTTCTCATTATCCAAACACAATAAAACCTGCTCTTCAATGTATTGGAGTGAAGGAAGGAACAAAAAATGTTGCCGGTCTTCACATTGTGATCAACAACCGAAAAGCATTTTTCTTTGCTGATACTTCTGTAAACTTAGAGCCGACAGCAGAACAGCTTGCCGAAATTGCAATAAACTCTGCCGACACTGTTCGCGATTTTGATATTGAACCGAAAGTTGCAATGCTCTCTTTTAGTAACTTTGGAAGTGTAAAACATGAAAGTCCGTTAAAAGTAAAAAGAGCCGTAGAAATAGTTAAAGAAAAAAGACCCGATATTATTATTGACGGCGAGATGCAGGCAGATACAGCAGTCGTTCCCGAAATTCTTGAAAAAGAATTCCCCTTCAGTCCAATTAAAGGCGGGGCCAATGTGCTTGTATTCCCAAATTTAAGTGCGGGAAATATTGCATACAAATTAATGGAGCGCTTAACTAAAGCCACCGTAATCGGTCCAATTTTAATGGGAATGAATAAATCCGTTCACGTTCTGCAAAGAGGCGCAACTGTTGAAGACATAATTAATATGAGCGCAATTGCAGTTGTTGAATCACGAAAGAATGGATAAATAAATTAATAGACGGCAGAATTTCTGCCGTCTTTATTTTAGTTTCAAAATTTTCTTTCGATTATTAAGTATAAATTATTTGGATTCACTATGCCGCAAAATATAAACCTGCTTGATCTTTCTCCCCAACAGTTTGTTGAATTTTTGAAAAATGAAAGCATCAAAAAATTTCATTTTGTTTATGATGATAAAAAGAAAAAAATGATCTCCTCTCACATTCAGCTTCAGTCAATCGCAGATTTTTTATCGACAGATACTCGCGATTTTATGATGCACGAAGGCGCATTTTTTCAACTGACAAAAAAACATGATGTTCTGCAGGGGGCTTTTGTTCACAGGACAAACAGGGGACAGGCCGCCGGCGGCGTGCGTTACTGGCAATATGAAACTATGGAAGATTATTTACGCGACGGATTGCGCCTTGCAAAAGGAATGACCCGTAAAAACGCTCTTGCCGGATTATGGTGGGGCGGCGGAAAAGGCGTTATGGCAGCCAATCCGAACGTTGACAAAAGCGATCCGAAAATTCGCGAAGTAGTTTATAAAGAATACGGCGAACTTATGTCTGCATTAAAAGGATGTTACGTAACTGCTGAAGATGTTGGAACCAATGTTGCAGATATGGCAAACATTTTTTCTAAGACACGATTCACAACTTGTATTCCCGAATCGCTGGGCGGAAGCGGAAACCCCTCTGTGCCAACGGCTCGGGGCGTTGTTGCCGGAATGGAAGCCGCAATTGAATTTTTGGGAGAAGGTGACCTTGAAGGAAAAACCATTGCCATTCAGGGGATGGGAAATGTTGCCGAACCTCTGATAAAATTTCTATTCGATAAAAAAGTAAAAAAAATAATTGCGGCTGATATTTTTCCTAAAGTTGTTGAAAACATTACTCTTAAATATTCTCATAAAAATTTAGAAGCCAATGTTGTTGGTAAAAATAGCACGTGGATTTTTGAACAACTGTGTGATGTGCTTTCACCTTGCGCAACCGGTGCAATTTTAAATCCGAAAACTATTCCGCTTATCAAGGCAAAAGTAATTTGCGGTGCTGCAAATAATCAGTTGGAGGACAGCAGGCGAGACGGGCTTGAAATCTTTAATAAAGGCATTATTTACGTCCCCGATTTTCTTACTAATAGAATGGGAATTGTAAATTGCGCAAATGAGGATGCCGGCTATGTAAATAACGACCCGATGTTTGAACAACATTTGCAACGCGATTGGGAGTTTTCAATTTTTAAAATGACACAAAAAGTTTTGCAGAAATCTATTTCCTCAGCTATTCCCACTGCGGATGTTGCCTTGGAAATGGCAGATAAGTTATCTCTCGAAAATAATCCGATCTTCGGTCATCGGGGAAAATTAATTATTCAATCGTTGGTTGAAAACAAATGGTTTGAATAGCAAATTATTTAGATAACAAATACAGAAAAGCCCAATCCAGAATTAACTTGATTGGGCTTTGTATTATTAAATCAAAAATTAATAATTAAGTATTAATTTCTTTTTCTTGTCTTAAAAACTCTAATCGTTCAATCACTTCATTAAGGTTCTGCTTTTTCATTTCAGTATATTTGCGATTGGCATATTCTGTATAAAATTTATGCTTGGTTAAAAACTTAAAATTTTCTTCCGCCCAGTCAAGGTCATCAAATACATGATGAGTAATGCTTTCCAATTCCATTCTCAGTAATTCTTGTTTAACTATATACGTTCCTTGCCCAACGTGCGCCATGTCCGCATCACAGATTACTTCCTCAATTAATCCGGAGGGCTCCCGAACAAACTCGGTTGCTAAAATACATTTACAAATTCTATTTATTCTATTTGCGCCGATGTTAAAATTTGATAAAAAACTTTCCGCGGCAATTACACTTCTTTCTTCATGCCCCTTATATGTTTCGACAAAACCAACATCATGAAACCATGCGCTTAAAAGTAAATCCTCGAGCTGTTCTCCTTCTATTCCGCTATTCTGTCCAATCAGTTTTGAATAATTAACAACTTCAAACGTATGATGAATTCCATGATATAAATGCTGATGCGGCAATTCATTAACTAATAATTTAATAATGTAATTTGCGGTAATATCTAGCAGAGTGTTGCTTCTTCGATTTCTCATTCATTAAATTCTTTGATGAGGATTATATTAATTTAAGTTTAATATAAAATCTTATTCATCAATAAAAAAGTTAATTCAAGAACTTAATGTGCGACAATACGTCTTTAATTTATTGTGCTTATTTGTTACATTGATTTAATTTACTAATTATACATTTGATAAAAATATTACAAACAATTAACCACGTTTTGGTTTAAGGATTACCATGAAAAAGAATCTATCAGAAGATTTTTCTGAAGACAGTAACAATGAAAAAAAATTAGTCTTGGAAACTTTTCCATATAAATCGTTTTTAAGCTTTGAAAAAATTATTGAGCACTGGATAAAATCTGCTGAAAAAGAAGGCTCGCTTGAATCCGATTTTGCAAAAAAAGTGATTGCTAAATTAGATGATTTCCCTGAGTTAAAAACTTATCATCAGGATTTAGTAATAAGTGAAAAGCTGAAAACATTTTTATGTACACTCATGCTTCCAATTTATCCACGGGCTGAGTTCGATTCAATTATTAAAGTTTCATTATTCCCCTTTCAAATGAAACCATTTTACTTTACTCCAAAATTTAAATCCGTTACGGGATTTAATGAAAGCGGCTACAACTCAAAAATGCATTTTAATGAAAAAGATTCCCTAGTTGGAAAAACTCTTGGAGCTATTTCAATTATTCTTCATCAAGTTTATAAAATTGAATTAAAGGTAAATATGCCCTTTATTATTGCGATTGATGATGATGAAACTAATTTAACAAAATATTTGCGTCTCGATTGGGATTCCAGTTTTCTTACCGTCAAGACAATTGGAAACCTGCCTAAAGTTTCGGAAGAAGATATTAAGGAATGCTTAAAGGATATAACTGATTTTGAAAAATGGTTAAAGCTTTTGCCGCCTGAAAATTTTGAGATACACGGATTTACAACAACCTCCGGTCTTGATGTTACAGAGCAGGAAGTTGTCTCATCATTGAAATATGATTTGCTTGAAAAAGAAAGCATTGTTTCTCCGGAGCGGTTTGAAACTCTTCAGAAAAAAATTCAATCATATTTTCAAATTCCAAATCTGTTGTTGGGACTCGCTGTTTTTCCTAAGGACTGTAATTTAGCTTTTGAGTATGGGCGAAAACTGGGCAACAGCCTTATTCTTAATCGCTCTTGCAGCTTTACCCGCAACAGTTTTGAAAATTCAACTTATGAAGCGGCTATAAATTCGGGCAAGCCAATTGTTATAGACGACTTAAAAAATTGCACCCTAAATTCCGATGTAGAAAAGGAACTAAACCGGCAAGGCATAAAAAGCATTATAGTTGCGCCGCTTTATCATGAAGGAGAACTTGTTGGAATGTTTGAACTCGGCTCAAAACGGGAAAATGATTTGACTTCGCTTCAAGCAATAAAGCTAAAGGGAATATTATCTCTATTTGCCACTGCTGTTACGCGGAGTCTGGGTGAGCTTGAAAACAAAGTGCAGGCGGTAATTAAAGAAGAATGTACGGCAATTCACCCGAGTGTGGAGTGGCGTTTTAGAAGGGCCGCATTGAACTTGATCAATCAGCGTGATGTTGAAAAATCAGCCGAGATGGAACACGTTATTTTCGAAAACGTTTATCCTCTTTACGGACTTTCAGATATTCGCAATTCATCAATCACGCGTAACGAATCTATTCAGTCCGATTTGGTTGAACATTTAAGAATGGCAAATGATATTCTTTTAGCTGCAGTAAAAATTAAACACCTTCCTTTTTTAGATGAATTAACATTCCGTGTCGATAAACATATTTCAGAAATACAATCTGGATTAAGTTCGGGCGATGAGGTGAGTATTTTAGAATTTTTAAAATTTGATGTTGAATCAATTTTTGATACTATAAAAGATTTTGATACGGACATTGATGAAATGATAAAAAATTATTTCGGCGCACTGGATCCCGAACTAAAAGTTTTTTATCAGAAGAGAAAAGATTTTGAAGAAACCATTTCGCAGATCAATGAAACGATTGCAAATTATCTTGAAGAAGCAGAAGTTGAATCACAAAAAATGTTTCCGCACTATTTTGAAAAATATAAAACCGACGGAATCGAACATGGCATCTATATTGGTCAATCGCTTGTTGAGAATAAAAAGTTTGATCAGTTATATCTAAAAAATTTACGGCTCTGGCAATTACTAATTATGTGCGAAGTTGCAAGACGAACAGATAAAATAAAAGACTCGCTAAAATTTCCTTTAGAAACTACTCATTTAATATTAGTTCAAAACACCCCGCTCTCAATTAGGTTTAGACAAGACGAAAAAAAGTTTGACGTTGACGGCACATACAATATTCGTTATGAAATAATGAAAAAGCGAATTGATAAAGCCTACATTAAAGGAATGAAGGAACGATTAACTCAGCCGCAGAAAATTGCAATTGTTTACTCTCAGGCAAAGGAAGCAATCGAGTATCGAAAATATATCGAATATCTTCAGTCAAAAGGTGAGCTTCAAATGGGAATTGAAGAACTCGAACTTGAATCGTTGCAAGGCGTGCAGGGCTTACGTGCATTGCGGGTAAGCGTAAACATTGCCGCAGAAAATGGTAAACGTAATTTAGATCCGGAAATACTTTCGAAATCCGTTTCTCAATTAACCGGAACTGAAAATTAATAAATAATTTTTTCTTAGTGCCGAATTATGATTAATACATAGTTCGGTTTTTTTATATTATTATTGTTTAAGCTTTGATAAATTAGATTAAAAATATATTTTTTCTCACTAACCTATTTATTTATAGTAAGTTACAGAAATATAAATTGTTTTTGGGATATGAAATGTTTAAATTTGCACTTTTATTTTTAAAATTTTTTGTAACGACAAAACATTATGCTGAATTTTAATGACGACATAATCGCCGCCGCCGCAACTCCTCAAGGAACCGGCGCGCTTTCTATAATTAGAATTAGCGGCGAAAACTGTTTTGCCATTGTTGACAAAATATTTAAAGGGAAAAATAATTTATATTCAGCAAAAACTCACACCATACATTACGGAAAAATATATTCTAAAGATGATCAGTTGATTGATGATGTTTTGGTTTCCGTTTTCCGAAACCCTAACTCATTTACCGGAGAAGACTCGGTTGAAATAAGCACACACGGAAGCCAATTAATAAATCAAAAAATTTTGGAAACGCTGGTTGGGTTAGATGTCCGATTAGCCGAGCCCGGTGAATTTACCAAAAGAGCATTTTTAAATGGCAAAATGGATTTGGCTCAAGCGGAAGCTGTTGTTGATGTAATAAACTCCAGAACGGAAGCGTCCTTAAAAGGCGCTCGTAATCAACTCGACGGACTTCTCTCAAAAAAAGTTGATTTTTTACGTGAACAGCTTGTTAACACGTCATCACTTGTTGAGCTGGAGTTGGATTTTGCAGAAGAAGATGTTGAATTCATACGGTTGGATGCGGTAAAAGAAAAAATTAAAAACATTATCGATGAAATTGAAGAGCTGCTAAAAACTTACTCGTTTGGAAGGGTAATTAGAGACGGTGTTAATGTCGCTATTGTTGGAAAACCGAACGTTGGCAAATCATCCCTGCTAAATTATTTTTTAAAAGAATCCCGCGCAATTGTTAGCGAAATTCCGGGAACCACTCGTGATATAATTCGTGAAGAATTATCAATAGATGGAATTTTATTCCGCTTGTTTGATACGGCTGGAATTAGACTAACAGAAGATGTGATTGAAAAAGAAGGCGTTTTACGAAGCAGGCGAGCTGTTTCTGATGCGGATCTTGTAATTTTCATGAATGATTTTGAATCGGGTTTTGCGGATGAAATTTACTCTGAACTAAAGTCTCTTTCAGCCGAAGAAAGAATTATAACAATTTTTAATAAAGTTGATTTACAAAAAGATCGAATTCAAAAATCGGATGCGAACATTTCTGCTTTAACCGGCGAGGGAATTGATTCGCTTTTAAAATTATTAAAAAAGAAAGCTGTTGGTACCGAAACTTACAGCGAAAAAACAGCAATTATTTCAAACATTAGGCATTTTAATGCGCTTGAAAAAGCTAACTCAAATTTACTTAACGCAATTGAGTCCATTGACAATATAATGTCGGGCGAATTTATAGCAGTTGATTTAAGAAATGCTGAGCAGGCTCTTGGAGAAATAATTGGAAAAGTAACAACAGATGATATCTTGAATAATATATTCGAGAAATTCTGTATAGGAAAGTAAGGTGTTCCACGTGAAACTTTCAGTTAAAATTTTAACGGATTGAAAAACTTTGTTTCACGTGAAACAGAAAGGTATAAATGAAATATTTTGATGTAATTGTTGTCGGCGGCGGGCATGCGGGAATTGAAGCAGCGGTTGCCGCGGCAAAAATGGGCTGTTCTGTTGGGCTTTTTACAATGGATAAAAATGCGATCGGCAGAATGTCGTGTAACCCATGTATTGGCGGCAGCGCAAAAGGTCATCTCGTTCATGAGATTGATGCGCTCGGCGGTGTGATGGGGCAAATTGCGGATAAAACCGGCATTCAGTTTCGCATATTAAATAAATCCAAAGGTCCGGCTGTTTGGGCTGGAAGGTGTCAGTCTGATAGAAAGCTTTATTCAGAAGTAGCCGGAAGTGTTGTCCGCTCAACAATTAATTTAGCGGTTGTTGAAGATTCCGTTGTTGAAGCAGTTCAGGAGAACAATAAAATTGTTGGAATTATAACAGGAGAAGGCGAAGAGGTAAACTGTAAAGCTCTTGTTGTATGTTCCGGCACTTTTTTAAACGGATTGATGCATACAGGAATGAGTTCAATAAAAGGGGGGCGTTTTGGCGAAGCGCCTTCTCTGGGGCTCTCGGCTTCTTTTGAAAAAATGGGATTCGTTTCAGGAAGATTAAAAACAGGCACGCCGCCTCGGCTAAACAAAAATACGATCGATTTTTCAGTTCTCGAAGAGCAGCCCGGCGATAAAAACCCAGAACCGTTTTCTCTTAGAACTCCAAAAGAGTTGTTTCCTTTTTTGCCGCAAGTAAGTTGTCACATAACTTATACCGACAACAATGTGCATAAAATTTTGGAAAAAGGTTTTGATAAATCTCCTCTTTTCCGCGGACTTATTGACGGAGTTGGTCCGAGATACTGCCCATCTATTGAAGACAAAATTGTTAGGTTCTCAGATAAAAATCAGCATCAATTATTCCTTGAGCCGGAAGGCTTGGATAATGATCAAATTTATTTAAATGGTTTTTCAACATCGCTGCCGGAAGAGATTCAATACGAGGCACTAAGATCAATTAAGGGATTAGAAAATGCCGAAATGGTTCGCCCCGGTTATGCGGTTGAGTATGATTACTTTCCGCCTTATCAGGTTGACTTAACTTTGGAAACAAAATTAATTAGCGGGCTTTATTTTTCAGGACAAATAAATGGAACCTCCGGATACGAAGAAGCTGCCGGACAAGGATTGATTGCCGGGATTAACGCGGCATTAAAAATTCAGAAGAGAAAAGAATTAACCCTCTCTCGTGGCGAAGCTTACGTTGGTGTTTTAGTTGATGATCTCGTGGGAAAATCAACTGACGAGCCTTACAGAATGTTTACTTCACGCGCAGAGCACAGATTAATTTTGCGCCAAGATAATTCTGATCGAAGGCTTCTAAAATACGGGTATGAATTTGGACTGATTCCAAAAGAAATGTTTGCAGAATTAACTGAACGAGAAAAATTAATTGCTCTTAGCAAAGAACTTGTCGGAGAAACTCGTTTGAAACCTGATATAATAAATCCCATTTTACTGGCTAATAATTCTCCCGAAATTGAACACCCCGAGACAGTTAGCAAACTTTGTAAACGCCCAAACATGAAACTCGCAGATTTACTGGAGCGCGTTGATAAAAGTCAATTTCCTGTCGCCGAAGCTTTGCTTCAAAATAAAAAAGCTTTAGAACAAGTTGAAATTGAAATGAAGTATGAAGGATACATTAAACGCCAATCTGATTTAATTATAAAAATGGAAAAATTAGAAAACGTCGAAATACCTTTAACGTTTAATTATTTAGACTTAAATACAATTTCAATGGAAGGGAGAGAGAAGTTAGACCGAATAAAACCGCGCTCAATTGGACAAGCGTCGCGTATTTCGGGTGTTTCTCCTTCAGATATTTCTATTTTATTAGTATATTTAAAAAACTAATTTTGAGGAATTTGTTGGATAACCAAGATCAATATTTAAGAGAATTAAAAAAGTTTTTTTGGGAAAATAGTTTAAACCCAGATTTATATCAGCTCGAAAGACTAGCTCATTTTGCATCTCTTGTAGAAGAAAAAAACGAAAAGGTTAATCTTATATCAAGAAGAGATGTTGCTAAAATTATTGAAAATCATGTTTTTCTATCAGCCTACATGTCGGAGTATCTTCCAAGCAATATTATGCGCTTTTTAGATGTTGGAACCGGCGGCGGATTTCCCGGAATTCCATTAGCAATTACTCGCCCTTTGCTTAGGGGTGTTTTGGCGGATTCAACGACAAAAAAAGTAGACGCTGTTAAGGAGTTTGTTGATAAACTAAAGTTAAGCAATATTGCTGCAGAAAACGGACGAGTTGAAAGTGATGAGTTTAAGGAAAAATATGCAAACTCATTTGACCTGGTTGTTAGCCGTGCGACTGTGCCTCTAATTATCCTCTTCAGATATGCTATTCCGCTTATTAAAGAGAAAGGATATATCGCTGCAATTAAGGGCGGCAATCTTGAAAACGAATTAAAAACTGCCGAGATCAAATATAAGTCCTACATAAAAAAATCAACCATTTTTGAGCTGGCGTATAAACCTTCAAACATAAGAAATGAAAAAGGGAAAAAGCTTATTCTTTTGGAACTTACTAAATGACCGCTGACTCCAAGATACTTTTCGCCGAAATAGCAAAACTATCCACCGAACAAAGAAACCCTCGATCAATGGATATTGATGCTCGTTCAACTATTGAGATTTTACAAATAATTAATGACGACGATAAACTTGTTCCGCTGGCTGTAGAAAAAGAAATTCCCTACATAGCACAAGCAGTTGATAAAATTGTCGAAGCCTTAAAAAATGGCGGACGATTATTGTACTTTGGGGCAGGCACCAGCGGCAGACTTGGAGTTGTTGATGCGTCCGAGTGTCCTCCAACATTCGGCACGCCTTATGGGCTGATTGAAGGCTTTATGGCTGGAGGAAAAGAAGCAATGTACCGCGCGCAGGAAGGCGCGGAAGATCACGAAAACAATGGCGCTGCAGATGTTCTAAAGGCTAATGTAAGTAATGTTGATGTTGTTTGCGGAATAGCCGCTAGCAGGCGTACTCCCTATGTTATCGGCGCGGTAAAAAAAGCGAAAGAGCTTGGAGCGACAACACTTTTTATTACATGCACTCCGCGCGATACTTTTAATATTGAATCAGTTGATATTCCTATATGTCCTTTTGTTGGTCCGGAGGTTGTTATGGGGTCCACAAGAATGAAGAGCGGCACAGCACAAAAACTTGTGTTGAATATGCTTACTACGGCTTCCATGATACGCATGGGAAAGATATACGAAAACATGATGATCGATTTGCAAATGACTAACAAAAAATTAGTTGAACGCTCTAAGCGAATCGTTATGACCATTACAGGTCTCGAGTATGAAGAGGCTAGTGAGTATTTAGAAAAATCTAACGGGCATGTTAAAACAGCGCTTGTTATGATTCGTGCCGGAGTTACTGCAGAGGAGGCAAAAGATAGACTGCGTAAATCAGACGGCTTTGTTCGTAAAGCAATTGAAGGCAATTTTTAGTAATATGTTTTATCTCTTTCTTAAGCTATTTGCTTAAAGTCATCCAAGATTTTTCTTAATGTATCGCGGCAATAAATTTAATCGCACTATTGTTTCTCAATTAAATTAATTCAGAAATGACACTTCAATCACAAAATAAGTTTTTAAGTTATCCGGCAAAACGAGATGTTCTTTTTGTATTAGGTGCCGGCACTTCTCATCCCGACGGCGTGCCGCTGCAGAGACACATACTGCCTCAAATTATAAGCGGCGGCATTGAGGAAATTAACAACTCCGATATTGGCAGAAATGTTATTGAATTTGTAAATGATAATTTTGCTTTTGAAGACAAACCAAACAATTACACCCAGCTCGAAGCAGTCTTTGGATTTATAGATTATTTTATTCAGCAAAATGAAAGTTTAAATTCAAAATACACCAACTTAAAGATACGAGAAGTTAAAGAATCTTTAATAAAACTCATCCACTACATTGTTAATCTTCAAACAGACTCGTCAAGTAAATACTATCATCATTTATGGAAAGCTGTTTACTCCTATAATACAAACACTTCATTTATAACTTTGAACTATGATACTCTTCTTGAACAGGCTTTTGATTTTATGTTTAAGAAACATGGCTACATTGATTACTGTATTCACTTGATGAATTATGATAAATCGGAAAACTTAAAGAAGTTTAATTATTGGACCAACCCCCGCGAGCCGATACATGTTTCAGAAGATGATAATCCGAGTCTGTTTAAAATTATAAAACTGCACGGCAGTTTAAACTGGAAATACTGCAACTGCTGCGGGCAAACACTCCTTACGCCTTGGGATAGAACCATTGATTTGAAGCGGGGAAAATTTCTTGGTTACACTTATCCCGATAAACAAGAATATGAATACTTTTGCCCGATTGACGGAACAGATTTTCAAACATTAATAATGCCCCCGTCCAATGTAAAGTTTTTAACGCATCCGGTAATTAATCAATTGTTTAGCGAAGCTTCTAGGGAAATTCGTTCAACAAAAAAAATTATTTTCGTTGGTTATTCTTTATCAAGCTCTGATGTTCACATAAAAGCACTTTTTAAAAAACAGTTGCAAGAGAATATTGAAATTATTGTGGTTAATAGAAAAAATTCTTCTCGGTTAAAAAATAAGTATCTAGCCTTATCAAAAGATGTTGAGTTTATAGACTGCGCATTTGAAGATATGGTAACTGACGAAAGCTTGATGAAGAGATTATTGAGCTAAAACCCGATCTCCCCAAAAGAAAAAACTACTAAGAAATGCCACATAACTGAAATTTGATTTATTGATATTACTTTCATTTTGCCTTATTATTGTTGCTTAAATTTTGACGAATTAAATCAATTAAATTTAGGAGATTGTTTATATGCCGGTTGTTGATTATGAAAAATATTGTAAAATGTTAGACAATGCAAAGAAGAATAAATTTGCTTATCCCGCAATTAATGTTACTTCGGAAATTACCGCCAACGCTTGTTTAGAGGCATTTGCGGAAATGAAGTCTGATGGAATTATTCAAGTTTCTACCGGCGGCGGTGAGTTCGCATCCGGCGTTGAGTTGAAAGACGCTGCACTTGGAGCAATTTCTATTGCCAACCATATTCACCTTGTTGCAGATAGATATGATATAAACGTTGCTCTCCACACAGATCATTGCCAGGCAGATAAAGTTGATTCATTTCTAAAACCATTAATTGAAGAATCACGAAAAAGGGTTAAAGCAGGAATGAAACCATTATTTAGCTCACATATGTTTGATGGCAGCGCTTTACCGCTTGATGAAAACATGAAAATAGCAGTTGAGCTTTTGAAAGAGTTAAAAGAATTGAGAATGATATTAGAAGTTGAGGCCGGGGTTGTGGGCGGCGAAGAAGATGGCGTTAGCAACGAAGACGCCCCTGCTGAAAAGCTATACACGACTCCCGAAGATATGCTTTACGTTTACGAACAGTTAAGCAAAGTTGAAGGCGGAAGATATATGTTTGCTGCAACTTTCGGTAATGTTCATGGTGTTTATAAACCGGGGAATGTAAAATTAAAACCGAGGATACTTAAGCAAGGCCAAGATGCCGTAGTTGAAAAATATGGCGAAGCTGCTTCGTTCGATTTGGTTTTCCATGGCGGTAGCGGATCCTCTTTAGAAGAAATTCGTGAGACACTTGACTACGGCGTAATCAAAATGAATGTTGATACCGATACTCAATATGCATTCAGCAGACCGATTGTTGAACATATGTTTAAAAACTATGACGGCATTTTAAAAATTGATGGCGATGTTGGAAATAAAAAAATGTACGATCCGCGCGGCTACTTGAAAAAAGCTGAGACAGGGATGAAGGAAAGGGTTATGCAAGCTGTTAAAGATTTACGAGGAGACGGAACAACTCTTTCACGTTAACACGTGGAGTCGTTGATCAATCCGAGCGCTGAGTGGCGAAGCTATATCGAAGCGAGGGAGGCGTAAATCGGTAGTCGAAAAACAGATAATTTGTAATTCTTTTTATGCCCGTCTAAAGACGGGCATTATAATATTTACTTTCCAATAATTAGACAATTAATCAATTTTAATAAAGCCCGCAATCCTCAAACCTGGAACTGCAACTAGTTTTCTATTTTACTCTATCATATCTATTTGCTACATTTAATTAATTGTCTATTCAATTATAAAAAGAGAGGCTTAAATGATTGAAAAAATTAGAGAATATTTGGGTGGTCAAGCAGATAACCTTCTAAAACACAAAGCTAAATTTCCGAAGAAACAGTTAAACTTGCCTGGGCCTGATTTTGTTGATCGGGTTTTTGCTCAAACTGACAGAAACGTAAATGTGCTTAAAAATCTTGAGTGGATCTTTCAAACAGGCAGGCTTGCGGGAACCGGACACGTTTCAATTCTTCCGGTTGATCAAGGGATAGAACATTCCGCCGGAGCATCCTTTGCTCCCAATCCAATCTATTTTGATCCTGAAAATATTGTTACGCTCGCAATTGAAGGCGGCTGTAATGCAGTGGCTTCTACACTCGGCGTCCTCGGAATGGTGTCAAGAAAATACGCGCCAAAAATTCCTTTCATTGTAAAGTTAAACCACAACGAGCTTTTAACTTATCCAAATAAGTTCGACCAGATAATGTTTGCGAGCGTTGACCAGGCTTTTGATATGGGCGCGGCGGCTGTTGGCGCAACGATTTATTTTGGCTCGGAGGAAAGCAGCAGACAAATTATTGAAGTGAGCGAAGCATTCCAGTATGCTCATGAACTAGGGCTTGCAACTATTTTGTGGTGTTACTTGCGTAATTCAGATTTTAAAAAGGATAAGGATTATCATACTGCCGCAGATTTAACCGGGCAGGCAAATCACCTTGGCGTTACTATTGAGGCCGATATTATTAAGCAGAAACTTCCAACTAATAACGGTGGATTCAATGCAATTAAGTTCGGCAAAACACACAAAAAAGTTTATAACGATTTATCCTCCGATCACCCAATCGATCTAACGCGTTATCAGGTAATTAATAATTATATGGGGAGGGCTGGATTGATCAATAGCGGCGGTGCTTCGGGCGATAATGATTTTGCAGACGCTTGCACAACCGCGGTTATTAATAAACGCGCCGGCGGTACCGGTTTAATCTCCGGTAGAAAAGCTTTTCAACGACCCATGAAAGAGGGGATAAAATTGCTTAATGTAATTCAAGATGTGTATTTGTGTAAGGATGTTACTGTTGCTTAAATGTTTGCTTTGTTAAAAGCCCAACCCTGATTCATCGTGGTTGGGCTTTTGATTTTCTGCAAAATTATTTTCCTCGCTTCCGTTTTCGATACATCTGCTAAAATGCAGCGGACCACTCAAAATACGTCATCATTAAAATCACTTCTCTAGAGAAAGTAAGTAATCTGCTATTCTGCCTAATTCTTTTACATCTCTGTTGCTGTAAGACGGCATAATTGAGTTTGAATATTTATCTCTATATCTATCGAATCTTTCATCGCCATCATAAGCGGAAGGATTTCTTAAATAATTTATTAATTCATTTCGACTCCAATGCTCTTTAGCATCGTATAAACCTGGCGCCATTGGGGTTCCTTTTAAGTCGGCACCATGGCACCTAATACATCCCACCGTTTCAATTAATTCCAGACCGCTAACTCCAACAACGCCATCAGTGCTGCCCCCGTAAAAATCAGTATCGCCAAAACCTTCTTCATCCTTTGTAGCTTTGCCAAGTATAAAAAGTAAAACAAATAGTCCTAAAAAAACCGCTACCCACTTTTGAGCATTCGTCATTCTATATATCCTTTTCTAAAAAATTGAGCAGTAAAATTACTCTTATGAACTGTTAAAATCAAACTATTGGTATTTTTATCCTTCTGTTTCAAAAGAAGAATCATAATAAATTTTGTATTCTTTAATTGCTTTGAAGATTGCCTCGGCAATTTCCATTTGTCCCTCTTTGCTCTTTAAGTATTTTTCATCCGATCGGTTGGACAAATAGCCCGACTCAATTAATACTCCGGGCATTGATGCGCCAACCAAAACGTAAAAACCGGCTTGCTTAATTCCACGGGATTTAATGCCCACATCTAGCTTCCATCTTTCGTTTAATAGATCGGAAAATTTTTCAGAATACCTCATATAAGAAGAGTGGGCCATTGAAACTAAAATGAAATTTTCATCTGTAAGTTCTTTGTACTTCGTCGGATCTTCTTCATATTCTATCACGCTGTTTTCAAATTCGGCAATTGCTATTGCTTCTTCTGTTCTTCCGGGTCTAAGCAAGTAAACTTCAAAGCCTTCAACATCAGGTCTTTTTTTTCCAAGTGAGTTACAATGGATAGAAATAAAAAGCTTGCCGTTGTTTTCATTTGCTATTTTACCGCGCTTAAAAAGTTCTACAAACGTATCCGACTTACGAGTATATATTACTTTAACACTATCGAGATTATTTTCAATTAACTGACCCAGCTTGAGAGCAATGCCAAGATTAACTTTTTTTTCATAAAGCCCGGTAATACCAATTGCTCCGGGGTCTTTACCGCCATGCCCGGCATCAATAACAACAGCATCGAGTTTCCATTTATTTATTTCCGTCAGTAAGTCTCTGCTCACTTCTTCAGCGCTGTTTCGTATAGTAATTAAAATATCATTTCCGTCCGGGTCCTGGAAAGATTCGGAGTCTTCATAATCTCCGCGAAGCTTAAATTGAATTTGTATGTTGCCTGCAATTTGTTTTCGCTGTACACTTCTAACAAATCCAACCGGCTTCGATTCCTTTTCAATTATCGGATCAACGCTGACGCCTGATAAAAACAAATAAAGAATGCCTTCTTTTATTGAGCTGCTGAACCGGATAATTCTCTTGCTCGATTTTACTCTTATTAAAGTGCCGTTAGATTTTTCCTCAACATCTAAACCGTAAACATCAAATGCTGAGTTTGTGTTTTCGGCAACCGACTTGGAGTAATTTGATGGATCTAAATTAATGGGTGCCGGTTTTTGGAATACATCCTGGACCTGCAATTTATTATCGGTAACTGTTAAATGCTTTCTGCCGTTATCAAAAATCACTTCCGATTCCCCTGCCAAACTTAAATACTCAACATAGCTTTCAATCGGAATAAAAATATCATCATCACGCTTAATACCGGAAACGGGTGCCTGAAAAATTTGCTTTTGATTTGTACTGCGCGAAGTTAAAACTACAAAGCGGTTGTTCGAAGTAATTTTTAGAGTGTAGTTCGTATACTTAATTTCTAATTTACCGGCATCGTTATTATAATAAATATTGCCCGATACAGCCTGCCCTAATTCCTTGCTGGAAACAAATACATTACCCCGCTTAATAAAAAAGGAAACGCGCTCGGTCTGCCCCCCAACGTTTACAGAAAGCTTTAACCGGCTTTGAGCATGCAGATTAATCAAAAACCCTAAAATTAAAACAAAGAGAAAAGGTGATTTATACTTACAACTCATTCTATAATTTACGAACCATTTTTCCTATAATTGACTGATTCAAATATAACAACTTTAATTAAATTATTTTCAGCCTAAATCTTTCTCTTTTAAACTCATCATAGTCCTTAGAAAATATATATCGTGTGGGAAGTTTTATTTTGGGAATTGTTCAGTCATTTGATATTTTTCATTAGTACTTTTAGGTAATTTTCATCTTTTTATCGTATATGTTTGCGTTTTATTCAGGATAAAATATTTTAAGAATTATTAGGAGAAATTATGGCAGTTATTAGACCCTTTAGAGCCGTAAGACCTTTAGATAAAGTTGCACACCTTGTAGCAAGCGTTCCTTATGATGTAGTTAACCGAGAGGAAGCAGCTGAGCTTGCAAAGGGAAACCCGCTAAGTTTTTTAAGAGTAACCCGCTCGGAGATTGAATTGGATTCGAGCATTAGCCCTTATGACGAAGAGGTTTATAAAAAAGCCTCTGAAAATTTTAAAAGATTAAGAGAAGAAGCGCCTCTTATTCAAGAAGAGAAACCAAGTTTTTATGTATATAAATTAATTATGGGTCAGCAAGAACAGGTTGGTATCGCTGCTACTTTTTCATCTGATGATTATAACAACGACGTTATAATGAAGCACGAAAAAACCCGCAAAGTAAAAGAAGATGATAGAACAAATCACATTGTAAATACCGAGGCACAAACAGGCGCGGTGTTTTTAACATACCGTGGTGTTTCTGCAGTTAACGCGGTTGTAAGTAACACAATGGATACCAGCCCTGTTTATGATTTTACTGCCCCGGATGGAATTAAGCATACTGTTTGGGTTATGCCCGAAGAATATAATGAAACTGTTATAAGTAAAATTGCGGCTGTAAAAAATTTATATATTGCCGATGGTCATCACCGTGCGGCAAGTGCAAGCCGTTCACAGAAAGTTAAAAAAGATAACAATCCAAGTCATAACGGAACCGAGGAATACAATTATTTTTTAGCTGTACTTTTTCCGGCCGAGGAATTAAAAATACTTCCTTACAACAGAGTTGTGTTTGACTTAAAAGGAATGAGCACAAATGATTTTATTGAAAAAGTAAAACAATATTTTGATGTAAGAGGGTGTGATTTTGCCTCACCCAAAGAACATGGAACAATCTGCATGTACATCGAAAACAATTGGTACCTGCTTAAACCAAACAACAGTGTTGTTCCGGGTGAAAGTGTTGGTGAAAAATTAGACGTAAGTATTTTACAAAACTTTTTGCTTACACCTGTGCTTGGAATAGAAGATGTAAGAACCGACACCAATGTTGATTTTATTGGCGGTATAAGGGGAACAGATGAGTTGGAAAAATTAGTTAATGGCGGCAAAGCCTCCGTTGCTTTTTCGATGTACCCGGTTGAGGTGCAGGACTTGATAAATATCTCTGATGCGGGCGAAACGATGCCGCCCAAATCAACATGGTTCGAGCCGAAATTAAGAGATGGATTAGTTGTACATACTATTTAATAAATGCTTTAAATAAGGAAAGAGAATTATGGAAAACAGAATTTATAATTTCAGTGCGGGTCCCGCAATTTTACCTTTAGACGTTCTTAAAGAAGCCAAGGAAGATTTTATTTCCTACAAAGGCACAGGCATGTCGGTAATGGAAATGAGTCACCGCTCAAAAACTTACGATGATATTATTGTAGCCGCAGAAAAAGATATTAGAACCTTGCTGAACATAAGTGATGATTATGCCGTATTGTTTTTACAAGGCGGAGCAACATTACAATTTTCAATGGTCCCCTTGAATATTATGCCCCCTAAAAATAAAGCAGATTACATTGTTACCGGGTCGTGGGCAAAGAAAGCAGTAAAAGAAGCTAAGCGAGTAGGTGCAGTAAATATTGCGGCAAGTTCAGAGGAATCAAATTTTAATAATATTCCAAAGCAAAAACAATTAAAATTAGATGGCGATGCATCTTACGTTCACTTTACATCTAACAATACAATTTTCGGAACTCAGTTTAGAACAGAGCCGGTTGTTAGTAATGTTCCGCTTGTTTGTGATGCCTCTTCAGATATTCTTCACAAAAAAATTGACGTTACAAAATATGGTTTGATTTACGCAGGCGCGCAAAAAAATATGGGTCCTGCCGGTGTAACGCTGGTAATTGTTAAAAAGAACTTGCTCGATAGAGCCCCGGCTGACTTACACACATATTTAAATTATAATACGCATGTAGAAAAAGATTCAATGTACAACACTCCTACAACTTACGGTATTTATATAATTGGTCTTGTTGCCAAATGGCTATTAGGGTTAGGCGGATTAGATGTTATGTACAAAATGAATTTAGAAAAAGCCAACATGCTTTATGATTTTATGGATGCAAGCGGCGGATACTATTCCGGCACAGCGGCAAAGGATGATAGATCATTAATGAACGTTACTTTTAGATTAACTAACGAAGACTTAGAAAAGAAACTTATTGCCGAAGCTGCTGAAAAAGGTTTCTCCGGATTAAAAGGACACAGATCCGTCGGCGGATTAAGGGCATCTATCTACAATGCCTTCCCTAAAAAAGGTGTTGAAGATTTAGTTGAGTTTATGAAAGATTTTAAAGCGAATAATTAAGTGATTTAAAAGTCACTCTGAGCAAAGTCGAAGAGTGGCTTTTTATATTTTAGTGTAAACGAACTGTTGAAAATTATGAAAAAATTAATTTTTATTTTTGCGGCACTGACTATTTTTTCTTGTTCTAAAGAACAGGAAAAATTAGAGATCTTTAGCGAAGAAGCGTTTGCGTTTTATTTGGAAGAAAACTGGGAGTTAAATGCATCTGCCCGTATTAAAGGTTTTACACAGCAAGAGGATGAACAAGATAACTACATTGCAAAGTTATCATACTCAATAAATATTATAACACCCGCCGCTGACACTTTAACAAATATCGATTACGGATTAATTGACGAATTAAGTGAAGAAGAAATGGTTGATCTTGTATTAGAGACACAGATTGAAATTGATACCACGTTTGCTGTAGGTAAATATAAAATTGTTTTCATTGTTGATGATAACCTTTCTCAGCGCACCGTTACTTCTGAAAAAGAGTTTGGGCTTACCAAAGAATAATTTGCACGGGGCGGACGCGTCCTTCTGTGTCGAGGACTGGTCCTCGCCGACCAAATAGATAATAGTTTTATTACAAATTTGGAAAATTGTGGCTCCCATTAGAATGTTTTTTTTGACATTTAATTTTATAACTGCTTTAATTTTAGTACTGAGTAATTGCAAAGGCCAGGATATAAGCTATCCTGAGACTATTGGAAATTCACTTTTATATTTAGAGGATATAAGCAATACATTTGGAACTTTGGAAGGCAAATTTGGTGATTTAATAGTACATAATCTTTCCACTAAAAAATATTTTCATTTAACCGATGACCAATATTATGATTTATATCCAAGTTTCTCGAGAAAATATAACCTAGTGGTTTTCAGCTCACTACGTAATCATCAAACGATCTCGGGAATTAGCTATAAACTCAATTTATTTGCGATTTCTTTAAATAATAAAAGACTAAAACAATTTGATAAAAAAATTATTGATTTATTGCAAGAATCCTTTCTGGATGATTATATAGAACAACCATCATTTAATCCTCTCGGAGACAAGGTAATCTTCTTAAAATCTAGGGCTCTCTTTAAAAGTTCAATTCTAATTTACAATTTAAATTCCGAACGAACCGAATTGTTGGTCGATTCATTGTATGGACCTATTAGTTACACTTGGTCAATAAGTGATTCTTTGATTTATTTCTCACCTCAATATTCAAAAAAGGCTGAATTAAAAACTAATTCAATTGACGTGGTTAATGTTTTTAGCAAGAAAAGAAATCGGGTTTTAATAAAGAAGGGAATGAATTTAGAAGTGTCGGATGTACTGAATGAACAAATTTGTTACTTGGGTTATTATACTGATGGGTCAGGTGCAGAAATTAGTATTTATGATTTAAAGAATAAAGATGATATTAAAACAATAAGATTTAATGATTTGGATTTCCAATTAATTAAATCCCCTAAATTCAAGGATTCAACTAATATTTATTTTATTGGTCAAAAATATAACTTAGATGAGGATATTTATCTATTAAATTTGGAAAATGGAGATTTAAATCAAGTAACTTTTACTCAGGGTCAAAAAGAGCATTTGAGCTACATTAATTAGGATTAGACGGTAATAATTAATAAATGTAATTTTTGTCTCTGGGGTATTAGCAGGCATAAACATTACCTTTGCCCATTAGTAAATGTTTGCTTATAATAGAGCAGAATAACAAAACGGGAGAGTAAGATGTTATACGAAAAATTTATTCGCCTCGTTGAAGACCACGCCGAAATACTTACACGCAACTGGATCCATGAAGTTACTAATAATCCCGCAACGCCTGGCTACAAACTCATTTCGCGTAAAGTTTTGGAAGAGCGGGCTTTTGATGACTATAAAAGGCTCGGCCGTATCCTCCTTAGGGAAGATGCGTCATTTAAGTCTAGTGCTGAACATTATATTAAACTTGGTAAAGCCCGCGCTAAAGAAGGACTGAAAGCTAGTGAGGTAGTTTATGCATTAATTTTATCACGTGTAGTGCTTTGGAAATTTATTATTAACGAGGGAGTAATAAACAGCACAATGGATTTGCACCAGGCACTTACGTTCTATCAAAAAGTAAATAACTTTTATGATAAAGCGGCATATTTTATAACTGTTGGTTACGAAAACCTAAACGTTGATACAGATGATATTCTCAAACAAGGCGACTTTATTGAAAAAGCGGTTAGCTCAGTAACTAAATGGTTTATGCGGGATTTGAAGTAAGTTGCTTTGTTATTTCATATTGAGGAACACACCTCAACATCATAAATAACATAAGTAGGCGTCACAAACAAAAAATGTTGATTTACCCATCCTTCGGTGTCTTAGTTGGTATATCCAGCTCTTCCATTTTTCTGTAAAGTGATGATAAGCCAATGCTCAAGGCTTTTGAGGCTTCATCTTTATTGTAATCAAATTTTTTAATGACTTTTAAAATGTGTTCTTTTTCAAAATTTTTAAGCGCCTCTTTTAATGAGTCCGGGTAACCGTGAAACTCCATACTGCCTCGCACATTATCGGCAAGGTCTTCTACTGTAATTTGTTCTTCCCGTGCAAAAATAACGGCACGTTCAATTACATTTTCAAGTTCCCTTACTCCGCCGCGCCAATTATGGCTCATCAACACTTTCATTGTCTCGTTATCAACACCAACAACTTTTTTGCCCATTTCATTACAGTATTTTTCAATAAAATGATTTGCAAGAAGAGAAATATCATCTTTGCGCTCATTCAATGAAGGAAGTTTTATTTCAACAACATTTAATCTATAAAACAAGTCTTCTCGAAACTCGCCTGTTTTTGTTTTCTCAAATAAATTTTGGTTTGTTGCAGCAATTATTCTAACATTTGTAGAAACCGTTTTGGTTGCGCCAACAGGTAAAAATTGTCGGTCTTCTATTGCACGCAGTAATTTTACCTGAAGATTTAATGGCAGGTCACCAATTTCATCAAGCAATAAAGTTCCGCCATCGGCTACTTTGAATAAGCCTTGCTTCTCTTCAGTAGCGCCGGTAAAAGAACCTTTTTTATGTCCGAATAATTCACTTTCGATTAGGTTCTCTGAAATTGCTCCGCAGTTGATCGGTAAAAATATTTGATCCTTTCTTTTACTGTTTGCGTGAATTGCTTTTGCAACTAGTTCTTTACCTGTTCCGCTTTTGCCAAAAATTAAAACATTACTGTTTGTCGGCGCAACATGCTCAATTAAACTAAATACTTTTTTCATTGCATCGCTTTTACCAATCAAGTTTTGAAAACTGCCTTCAGGCGAAACCCTGCGGCGTAATGCTTTATTTTCAAAAGATAATTTCCTGTAATCAATTAAATGTTTTACTCTGATTATTAGATCATCAAATTCTATTGGTTTTAAAATGTAATCGTAAGCGCCTCTTCTCAAAGCTTCAATTGCTGTTTCAACTGATGCGTAAGCTGTCATAATAATTACAAATGTATCGGGAGAAATTTTTGATACTTCTTCTAATAATTGAATTCCGTCTAAGCGTGGCATTTTTATATCTGTTATAACGAGATCAAAATCGGATTCTTTTATTTTTTCAAGTGCTTCTTGTCCGTCAGCGGCTAACTCAGTTTCGTATCCTTCTTCATCTAAAATTAATTTTGATGAGTCGCGTATTGTTTTTTCATCGTCAACTATTAATATTTTTGACATCTATTTTCCTCTTTAATTTTCTTCATCAGAAAGCATTGGAATTTTTACTAAGAACTTACTTCCTTTATTCACACGGCTTTCAACTATTATATCGCCTTTAAACTTTTTTATTATACCATAACTAACTGATAAACCAAGTCCTGTTCCTTTACCGACTTCTTTTGTTGTGAAAAAAGGATTGAAAATTTTATTTACAGTTTCTTTATCCATTCCACAGCCGTCATCTGTAATTTCAATGTAAATATATTCATCATCTTTATTAGTTGTTACTTCTATTTTGCCTTCACCATTTATTGCATCGAGTCCGTTTATTAAAATATTTACAAAAACTTGAAGTAGTTGGTCAGGCACTATTTTTACAGCAGGAATATTTGGATCGAATGAAGTTACAAAATCAACACGCTTAACACGCTTATCATATTTTACAATACCCAGCGCGGTTTTAACAACATCTGTAATTTGAATAAACTGTTTGTCATGACTCGGCGTGCGGGAAAAGTCAACCAGCTCGCGAACAATTCTTGTAATTCTATCAATGTTCTCTTTAATAATTGCAAGCTGCTGCGAAGTAAATTCTTCTTTAGTTTTTCTTTGCAAAATTTGAACGAGTGAAGAAATTGATGTGAGCGGATTTCCTATTTCATGAGCGACGCCTGCAGCGAGCTGACCTATCACTGCTAACTTTTCAGATTGATCCACTTGCTGCTGTAGTCTTTTCATTTCTGTATAGTCTTTTATAACTACGGTTCTGCCAATATATTTTCCGTCATCGCTCGGCAGTTTTGCAACGTTTAAGTCAACCCAAATTCTTCTTCCAATTTTTGTAACTCTTTCGGTATCAGTTAATTTTACGTAGCCGCTTTTTCTAACTTCTGATTTTATAAACTCTAACTCTTTTTTATATTTTTCTTCATCCGGCATTAAAAAGGAACTCTGTTTACCCAGCACTTCTTTTTCAGAATAACCAAAAAGATGCTCTGCGCCTTTATTCCACGATGTTATTTTTTCGCCGGCATCTAAAATTAATATTGCTGAGTCAGACACATGTAAAATATTTTTGAGATTTCTTTGGTTAATATCCAGCTTAGATGCTAATCTGTCACGGTCTGTTTCCAGCTCTTGCATCTGTGCGTCTTGGTGAAGCATTCCATATCGGGCATAAATTTGCTCAAAAATTTCATCTAAAAAACCAAGCAAAATAAGTGGATCATCTTTATACGATTTATCATTTTCAATAAAGTTTAAAATTGCAAATCTTCCTGCACTAAAAACCTGGCTTACTTCCAGTAAGTTTAAATTTGCTTCTCTAAAAAGATTATATATTTCTATCAAATATTGATCGGCAATTGTATAATCCGATTTTTCAATTACTTCAATTGTAATATTTAAACTGCTTTTAACAAACGTTCTTACTTGTGATTCTGTAAGTTTATTTCGGTGTGACTTAATTATTTTTGCAATCCAATTTTCAATAATTCCAACATAATGCTCTTTAAGTAATTGCAAAATTAGTTTTTTCATTAACAGGCTTACTTTCTAGTTTAAATAATAAATTGCTTTAAAAGGATACTTAATCTAAATAAAAATTATATAAAATTTAGAAATCAAAACTAATTAAAGCTTGTTTTAATTAAAAGAATATTGAATAACATTTTTATTTTGATGTTAATTTACTGTTGGTAAGCTGTTAGTTAGTTGTTGGTAAGTTTGAGATATAATATATACTCTGTTTAAGTAAATATTATAAAGAAGTTATAAACATTATAAAATATGATTATAGTTTGATTAGAAACTGTATTGAACATAAAATGATATTATCAACATATTAACACCCTTATTATTTATTATTAATTTAAATATATATTACTATTAATTAATAAATAGTGAGTTTATATGTGTATAACTTAGCTTTGATTTAAATCGAAATTTAATTTTCATTTTTAAGTATATTCATAACTCTTTTTATAATAATGTTGAATTATACAGATGAAAACAACTTTAATAAATATTTATAGTTTTACAATAATTTCAATAACATTATTTAGCGGATGTTTTAACGAAGCGAACAATGTTGATCATTTTTTATTAGCGAATCAAAAATATGATGCCGGCTATTTTAACGAAGCTATTGAACTTTATTCGAAAGTAATTGAAAAGAATCCTGATTTTCAGACAGCATATTTTTTCAGGGCATCATCAAAATATGCTATTAAAGATTTTTTTGGTGCAATGGAAGATTATACTTCCGTTATTGAAATTGATTCGAATAACGGATTAGCTTTTAACAGCCGCGGTATTTCAAAAACACAGCTCGGTATGTATAGAGAAGCTATTTTAGATTATGATATGTCTCTAAATTTAAATCCATTTGATTCTGAATCTTACAATAATCGAGGGTATGCATATTTTTTGTTGGCTGATTATGAAGCAGCCCTAGGAGACTATGATAAAGCTATAGACCTTACCCCGGATATTTTAGGATACAGATATAACAGGGCGATCGCAAAAAGTAAAAATGGAAATTATCAAGGTGCGTTGGACGATTTTACACTAATTATTGAAAAGAATGATTCCAACTATAATAATTTTATCGAACGCGGTAATGTTTATTTTTTATTGAAAAAATTCTATAAGGCTTGTGCAGATTGGAAAACAGCCGAACAACTGGGTTCAATAGAAGCAGTAAAGTTATTAAACGAAAAATGTGTTGATAACTATTAAAAATTTAAATGAGTGAAAACTGGGAATTTGATAAAAGGGAATTATTAAAACCGGAAAATATGTTGCTGCTTTATACAAGAGGCGCTTTTCCTATGGCAGATGAAAACGGTGATGTTGATTGGTACATGCCTGAAATAAGAACAATTATTCCTTTAGACGATTATAACCTACCACGCAGCCTTCGTAAATATTTAGAAACTAGTAAGTTCAAAATCCTTTTTGATAACGATCCTTTAACAATTATTAAAAACTGTGCTGATAGAGATAAAACTTGGATATCAGATAGTTTAATTGAAGCATATTCCGGGTTAATTAAAATGGGTCATGTACACTCCGTTGAGGTTTTTGAAAATAAAAAATTAGTCGGCGGACTTTATGGAGTATCTTTTAGGGGAGCGTTTTTCGGTGAGTCGATGTTTTCAAAAAAAAGCCAAGCCTCCAAAGCGGCGTTAACAAATTTGTTGGAGCATTTAAATAAAAAAAAGTTTTCTCTTTTAGATGTACAGTTTTTAACTGAGCATTTAGAAATGTTTGGGGCTAAGGAAATTTCGTTTGAAGAGTATAAGGTGCTGATGAAAAAAGCTTATTTAAAAGAAGTATATTTTTAATTTTAATAAGTAAAATTATTACTCATTCAAATCTAAAAAATCCATTAATCTATTATGAGCATCAGGGCTAATTTTTACATTATAGTTTTTGTAAAACTGTATTGTTGTGTCAACGGATTTAAAATATTCCTGGCACCCGTTACAGCCTTCCAAATGAGCTTTAATTTCTGTGCACCTTGGTGAGTTTAGTTCCTCGCCTAAGTTTTCACAAATGTGACTCATTACATCTTTGCAATTTATTTTTATCTTATTCATGACTTAATTTTTTATTTAGTTTATCTCTTAAAAAAGCCCGCGCACGGTGTAAACGAGACTTTACTGCAGGCACTGATAAGTTAAGTATATTTCCTGTTTCTTCAGTTGATAATCCTTCAATATCTCTCAGTAAAAAAACAATTTTATAGTCCTGAGGAAGCATTTTTATAACTTCATCAAGTATTTCCTTTAGCTCTTCATTCTCTGCAATTTTATCCGGCGATACATTCCATACTGCAATATTTTTTTCTGAAACATAATTATCTTCGTCATCTAATGAAGCATGCGTTCTTTTTTTGTTTGATCGAGCAAGCATTAAACAATGGTTAGAAACAACAGTATAAAGCCAGGTTGATAGCTTAGAATTACCACTGAACTGAGAAAGGTTTTTGACTAAGCTTAAAAATGTTTCCTGCATTGAATGTTCGGCACGGTCTTTATCCCGACAAATTTTGAAGGCAAAATTGTAAATTGTTTGCTCGTACAATTTTACTATCTCAGCTAACGATGCTCGATCTCCGTTTTGTGCTTTTTTTATTAGTTCTTCTTCAGTCATTCAATAAGATGTAGTTAATAAATAAAAGATTCATAAATTTAGGTATATAACATAACACTAAGATTCATTTAAAGCCAAAAATCAAAAATGTTTGAAGTTGAAATAGTTCTATTTTATTTTTTTTAGTTTGAGATAATTGTTTTATTGCTCATGCTATTTTTTTATTTTTAATAGTGTTCAAATTAAAAGACTAAGGTTATGGAAAACAAATTAGTAGAGATTTTAAAAAACAATAAGTTATTCGAGGATTTTAATTTACCCTCAGAAAAATTAGAAAGCATTAACCCAAAATTGGTTACACTTAACGAAGGCGAAATTCTTTTTAATGAGGGGGATCCCGCAGAGGTTGTTTACCTTGTTGTTGATGGCGAGATAAAAAACATTTCTAAAGATGACTTTGGTATTGAGCAAATAGATACTTTTAATGAAGATACATACTTTGGATATGAACAGCCCGGCGAAACTTATTTTAGAAAATCTAAAGCTGTTGCCGCAAAGGGCACATATTTATTAGCATTATCAAACGCAGAAATTGAAGAATTAAGTGCAGCTGATTCATCCAAAGAAACAGATATCCAAAGTGATGAGTTTTTAAATGAGGAGGATATTAAATCCCCATTTTTTGATGACGAAGAAACAGAACCAGAAACAATCAGTTTTGGTTTAGAAACGGATGACCAGGACCTACTCTCAGAAAACATACTTGAAGAAACCATAGGAGACGAAGTCCATTTAAATGAAACCTCTGATGAGGATAATTTTGTAAATGAGGAGCCTTCTGATTCTGAACCGATTGAAAGCAAAGTTGAACCGGAAATAGAGTTTGATGAAATTGATTTTTCAGATAAATCAACCGAGCAGATTGAAAAAATTAATAAAGCCGCATTGTATGTAAATTCAACTTTAAAAATTGAAGACGTTTTGGAAAATATTGTTAAAGCTGCTGCAGATTTAACCAATGCGGACAGAGGATTAATCTTTTTAACAGAAAAAGATAGCGGAGACATTTGGGCTAAACTTGGAATTGAAGGTGATGTTAAAGAGTTAAGATTAAAAATGGGAGAAGGAATTGCCGGCTCAGTTGCAGTTACAGGCGAACTGGTAAATATTAGTGATGTTAGCTTAGATGAAAATTATAGCTCAAGATATGACGACATTGCAAATTATGAAACACGAAACATGATCTGTCTTCCTATTAAAAATAGAAAAAATGAAGTTAGAGGAGTACTTCAATTACTAAACAGTAAAAACGGACAGTTTACAAAGTTGGATGAAGAGTTTTTAAAAGGACTTTCAATCCATGCCGCACTTGCGCTTGAAAACGCAACTCTTCTGGAAAAACTTTTACAAACAGAGCGAGTTTCATCAATAGGCAAAGTTGCTAATTTTTTAATTCAGGATATTAAAAAACCGTTGCTTGTTAGTAAACGATATGCTGAACATTTAAAGTCAAAAGAACTTCCTGAAAACACTCACCAGATTGTTGACATGCTTTTAGAGCAGCTAAATCAAGTCGTGGGATTAGTTCAAGCTACATCCGGTTACTCCGAGGGAAAAACAATTTTAAGAGCAATAAACGTTAGCATTAATGATTTATTAATCGATTATACTGAAAGAATGGAGGGATATCTTTCAGAAGTGAAGTGTAAAATAAAACATGAGTTTGGTCCCGATGCAAAAGCAAAAATAGACTCAAAAGAATTTTTTCAATGTTTTAATAATGTTGTGAGAAACGCCTGTGAGGCAATGCCTAAAGGCGGCGACATAATAATTTCAACAGCAACTGAAGGCAGCAAGTTATTTATTTCCTTTAAAGACAGCGGACATGGAATTAAAGACTCGATCAAAGAGGACGTGTTCGAACCGTTTACATCTTTTGGCAAAGTTAATAGTGCAGGGTTAGGATTAGCGATCACAAAAAAAATTACTGAAGCGCACGATGGTATAGTTAGTTTAGAAAGCACGGTTGGTAATGGAACCACAATTACAATTGAGCTTCCCATTACATCAGTTTTTTAGTATTAAATAAACCTCTCCCAAATGAAGTATGAACTTATAACCATTCTTGGTCCAACCGCTGTTGGCAAAACCAAATTGGCGGCCACCCTTGCTAATAAATTTAACGGCGAAATAATATCAGCAGACTCCAGACAAGTTTATAAAGGCATGGATATAGGCACCGGAAAGGATTATTCGGACTATGTTATTAATGGAGAGCAAGTTCCCTATCACCTAATTGATTTATTGGAACCGAGTGAAGAATTTAATCTTTTCAGATTCAGGAAAGAATTTGATTTAGCAATTGAAAAGATTAATCGGCAAAACAAAACTCCTTTTTTAGTTGGCGGAACCGGGCTTTACCTTAGTGCAATTTTAAAAGGATATAATTTAGTTGATGCTGACTTAAGCGGTGCTCGCTTTGATCAACTAGTAAAATTAAGCGAAGAGGAGTTATCACAAAAGCTGCTTGAATTAAACCCAGCCCAACATAACACAACAGATTTAAAAGTTAAAGAGAGAATAGTAAAAGCAATTATAATTTCTGAAGCAGAGAAAGATCAGAGCAAAACCCAGAACTCAAAGGCGGTAAGCTCACTTACTATAGGCATAAATAAAAACCGGGATGAGATAAAAAAAAACATTACAGCAAGAGTAAAAGCCAGACTTAAAGAAGGAATGATTAAAGAGGTGGAAACACTAATTCGGTCCGGTATCACAAAAGAAAAATTAGAATTTTTTGGATTGGAATATAAATTTGTAAGTCGATACTTGGCTGGTGAGCTTAACTATAATGATATGTTTCAAAAATTAAATAGTGCAATACTCAACTTTGCAAAACGCCAAATGACATGGTTTAGAAAAATGGAGCGTGAAGGAATAAATATAAATTGGATTGATGGCCCCGACGTTGATGCTGCTGAAAAAATTATTGTGTCACAGTTTTTTAACACTTCTTCCAAAAATTGATAATCAAAATGTTAGAGAGAAAAAAATCAAACAAGCTTCCTAAGGAGGTTAATAAATATTTAGACAAGTTTGCTTTAGATAATTGGAAAGTTAAACAGCAGTCGCATGAAAAATTTGAATTGATAATTGTTATACCTGCAATTGGCGAATTTGAAAACATCAAAACGCTTTTAAAATCTCTATTAAAAAACGAAAAAAAATTTTTTTCCAAAACGCTTTTCCTTTTTGTAATTAACAACTTAAAATCTTCATCGGCACAAATAAAAAATGATAACTCACGATCGATTGAATTGCTAAAAAAAATAATTACAAGCGAGAATACAAACGACGACAACATTGTTAGCGAGATAATCACAGCCGGTTTGCAGGTCGGACTAATTGACGCATCATCAAGCGGAAACGAGCTGCCGGAAAAAGATGGAGGAGTAGGTTTAGCTAGAAAAATTGGAATGGATAATGCTCTTAAACTTTTTGATTTTGGCAGCGAGAGAAAAAATATTTTAGGCTGCTTAGACGCTGATTGCACAGTGTCTGAAAATTACATCCAGGAAGTATTGAAATGTTTTAATGAAAGAAACCTCTCCGCCGCACATGTTAATTTTGCCCACTCTGTTTCCGGAAACGATGAAGAAAAAGCAGCGATAATTTGTTATGAAATATTTCTCAGATATTACTTGCTGGCATTAAAGTTTGCAAACTCACCATTCGGGTTTTTTACAATCGGCTCAACAATGTTTTGCGATGCGGAATCATACATAAAAGCTCAGGGTATGAATAAAAAAAAAGCAGCCGAGGATTTTTACTTTATGGAAAAACTTGCGAAGATCTCAAAAGTAGAAATGATAAAAGAGGCAATCGTTTTTCCTTCCGGCAGGGGTTCGTGGCGGGTTCCATTCGGGACGGGTCAACGTGTAAATAGATTTTTAAAAGGCACGCATGACGAGCACACACTCTATTCTCTCAAATCTTTTTATGTTCTTAAGGATTGGTTAAATGTTTTTATGACAGACGAAACTCTTAACGCCGATAAATATTTAATGATCGCAAAAGAAATAAATGAAGACCTTTATAAATTTCTAGTCAACAACTCGTTTGAAAAAAGTTGGAACAAAATATTAAGCAACTCACAAAACAGCGAGCAGATAAACAAACAAAAAATTATCTGGTTTGATGGTTTTAGAACCCTAAAATTAATTCATTATTTACGTGATAATTCTTTTCCAAACGAGCCGATGTTTTTAGTTCTTGACGAAATATTTTTAATGATGGATTCAGAACTTAATCCAAAAACCAAATCCGGCGAATTGCCCTCCATTGATGCCCGGTTAAAATATTTATACCAACTCCGAAAACTCACCTAACCAATAGCTGCAAGCTAAATGCTTAGTTTTTGATTTGGAACTTTACTATATTTAAAGCTTGAAATTTTGAGGTTAGAATGGATTTTGTAGGAAAATTAAAAGAAGTAAAAGAAAAATATGACGGGATAAATGAAGAGTTATCAGATCCCTCGGTTATGTCGAATCAAGCCAAACTTATTAAGCTTTCAAAAGAAAGAAGCGACTTAAGTGAAATTGTAACAGCTTACGAAAAATATATGAGCATTGTTAATAACATAGCGGGAAACGAGGAGGTTATTGAAGCAGGCGGGGATGATGAATTAGTCGAAATGGCTAAAGAAGAAATTGAAGAGCTTAAAGAAAAGAAACTCCAGTTTGAAGAAAAAATAAAAATGATGCTGATACCTAAAGATCCCGATGATGATAAAGACGTGATAGTGGAAATTAGAGCAGGAACAGGGGGCGATGAAGCAGGTCTTTTTGCAGGCGACTTATTTAGAATGTACAGCCGCTTTGCAGAACTTAAAGGATGGAAAGAAGAAATAATTGATGTTAACGATTCAGGAATGGGCGGAATTAAAGAAGTTGTATTTAGCTTAATCGGCAAAGGAGTTTACGGCGACTTAAAATTTGAAAGCGGCGTTCATCGAGTTCAAAGAGTGCCGGCAACAGAAGGAAGCGGACGAGTTCACACATCCGCAGCATCTGTTGTAGTTATGCCGGAAGCCGAAGATGTACAAGTTGATATTGAGCCGGGCGATTTGCGGATTGATGTTTACCGGGCTGGCGGTGCGGGCGGGCAAAATGTAAATAAAGTTGAAACCGCAATTCGAATAACACACATTCCAACCGGAATTGTTGTTCAGTGCCAGGATGAAAGATCACAATTGAAAAACCGCCAAAAGGCAATGAAAGTATTAAAAACCAGACTGTATGATGCTAAACAGCAAGAGCAGACTGACGAAATAGCGGCTCAGCGAAAATCAGTTGTAAAGAGCGGCGATAGAAGTGATAAAATTAGAACGTATAATTTTCCGCAAAACAGAGTTACTGACCACAGAATTGGCTTAACCCTTTATAGTCTTTCTACTATTATGGAAGGGGATTTGTACGATTTAATTGAAAAAATGAAGATAGCAGATACAACAGAAAAGTTGAAAGCGAGTCATTAAAAATTTTTAGAAAAATAATATAAAATTATGAAATACAATTTATTGGTTTTCCTCACGCTCTTTTTTACAAACATAGTTTTCTCGCAAGTAAATTTTTTCGGTGATTTTGAAAGCGGAAACATCAACACGGTTACAACGAATGATTCAGTAAACTACACGGTAACAACCAAAAGCGATATTGGCGGACGCTGGTTCTATTTTGGAATATCAGGAGTGGAAAATAAGTTTATAAAAGTTAATGTCTCTAGCAGCGATGTTAACAGACCAATGTATTCCTACGATAATATTAATTTTCAAAGATTCTCTTCTTCTGAAAGCCCGCAAATTAATGTCTTCCAAAAAACATTTACACAAGATACTGTTTATGTTGCCTACTATACACCATACACATACAGTTACTTGCAAGATAGAATTTCGGAGTGGAAAGAGAATCAATTTGTAGAGGTTGATACTATTGGATATTCCGGACAAAATTTTCCTATGCAGGAAATAAGAATAACAGATACAACTGTTCCCGATGAAAATAAATTTAGAGTTTGGATACATGCACGAACACACCCGGGCGAAACGCCGAGTTCATATCAGTTTGACGGAGTAATTCAAAAACTTTTAAGCAGCGATGAAGTAATTCAATACTACAGAGAGAATATTGTTTTTCATTGCATTCCGTTCGTTAATCCCGATGGAGTTTATTTTGGTAAATCAAGAACAAATTTTGACGGCATAGATTTGGAAAGGCAATGGAATAAACCGGATAATGAAACAGCAGCAGCAGTGCTTGCGCTTAAAAATAGACTAATAGAAATTAATAGTGAGAAAGTGGTTTCAGTCTTTCAGAATTTACACTCTCAAGCATCTTCTTATTGTACCTTTTGGATACATTCTCCCGGCTCAACCTCCGATTATTTTTACTCAAAGGAATACCAATTTGCAAATTTAAATACTTCTGATAATCCTTACTTTTTTAAACCGGACTACCGCGAGTCCGATTTACTAAGCCATTTTCCTGAAGGGTGGTTATGGGATAACCACGGTGAACAAGTTATGGCGCTAACCTATGAAACGCCTTACGATCAGTATTCGAGCGACATTTGGGTAACCAATGAAAATTTGTATGAACTTGGCTACCGCTTGGTATATTCTATTGCAGAGCACCTTGAATTGTCTCATCCGAAGCATTTAATATTAGATAATGATGATGCAATGGCGAGCGGATTTTGGAGTGTTCAAGCAACTGGTTTGGAGTTTTACGGCGACAACTTTTATTGGGCGCAGGCAGGCAATGGAAATAAGTTTATTACATATAATACAGGCACAATTGAGTCAGGCGTTTATGACGTTTACGGCTGGTGGTCTTCATCAAGCAGCAGCGCTTTTGATGTTAATTATAAAATTAATGCCGGCGGCGAAAACATTGTTGTAGAAAAAACACAAACAACAAACGGCGGTCAGTGGAATTTTTTAACTGAAGCGGTGTTAAATCAATCAGGACAAATTTCAATTACACTTAGCGACAGTGCCTCCGGAATAGTATCCGCAGATGCGTTTAGAATAATTTACCGAGGACAAGTTACCGGTGTTGAAGATGAAATTCAGCCGACAGAATTTGCTCTTTATCAAAACTATCCGAACCCATTTAACCCTTCAACCACAATTCGGTTTTCGCTTAACCAACCTGCGCAAGTTCAATTACGAGTTTTTAATGCGCTTGGCGAACTGATAAAAGTTCTGGTTGATAACAGATTGGGAGCCGGGCAACATCAAGCTGTTTTTGATGCATCAAAACTTTCTAGCGGAGTTTATTACTATCAGCTTATATCGGGTGAATTTTCAGTTTCAAAAGGAATGGTATTGCTTAAATAAAAAAGGCGAACCGATTGATTCGCCTTCTATTGTTAATCTATTTTAACCTACCTAACAAACTTCCACCAGTAGTAATATTTGTTTTCTAATTCCGCTTCTGAAGGCATTGGGAAAAATTTTAATTCCTCTCCGGCAGAGAACCAAAATCCGTGACGTAAAAATTTGTAAGAGATATCTTTTAGCAGACTTCCGAGACTAATTGTTTTGGTTGTTTTTTCGGGTTTGTCACTTAGCTCGGTAATACAATCAAAAAATCGGTAAGGGTTAACTCCTGGTAAATCAATATTAAATATTTCCTTATTTCTATTGCTTTCAAAAAAGTGGTCAATGTTAAAATCAACTTGGGTGAAGCAAATTTTAGGCGCGCCTTTGGATTTAGTTCCAGTTGTAATAAATTTACCAAAATCTCTTTGGTCTTTGTTTGAAGCAACAAGAGTTTCAAGAGGAGCAATTTCCTGGTAAATTCTAATTAACCCCGGTTCATTGTACGCGGTATACTCTTCGGGCTCAATCGGCAAAACCTTTCCGTTTCTTGTGCATAAAAAAAGTTTTTTAATGGCGGAAAGATCAACATGCTCCAAAACATTGTATGAACTTATAAACTTAGTCTTTTTGGGTGAGCCGTCGGAATGAGGAACGGTTTGTTCTAAATAATTTTCAATATCGAAATAATCGTTTCTAAAATTAATATCCAACTCAGCAAACACAACCTTACCGCTAAAGTGCTTTGCGCTTCCCATGGTGTAATGCTCACCAAATTTTTCCGGCTCCAGTTGCGAGGCAACCAAAGCGTTTATTGGGAATACAATCATATATAAATGTTTTTCAAATTCTGGCATACAAGGTCTCCGATTTTTCCATTAAGTAAGATCACAAAATTATTAAATGAATTAGTTAAGAGCAAGAATTGAATCTTTTAGTTTTATAATTCATCTTATTTATTAATTCGAGCAATTAATGTTAATAAAAATAATTATTGAGATTACATAAATGAAATATTTAAAATCAATAAATTTATTCAAACTCCTTTTGGGAGTTGGTGTCGGCGCGGGACTTGGATATCTATACTATTATTTTATTGGATGTAATACCGGTTCGTGCCCAATCACAAGCAGCCCGGTTGTTTCGACAATTTACGGCGGTGTAATTGGGCTGGTATTTGTTTTTCCTTCTAAGAAAAAAGATAAGTTAGATGAAAACGAAGAACAAAGTTAAAATAGCAAAAGAGATAGAAATTGAAGACTTGGTTCAACTAATTCCAAAATCGGTAGTTTATTTACGCGAAAAAGGAATTAGATGCTTACGCTGCGGCGAACCGATTTGGGGCAGTTTAGAAAAAGCGGCAATAGACAAGGGTTTTAACGACAAGGATATTGAAAAATTCGTTGCCGACTTAAATGAACTCAGTAGAAAATAAATTACATTTTTTAGTTTAATGTAATTTGTATTTTGTAAAGAAAATTTTGGAGATTTATAATGGCTCAGCAAAAGGTAAATCCGGACGAAAATAACGGCAGCGGATTTTCCCCAAAAAATTTAACCAAGAAGCAAAAGAATTGGTTATACACGGGAATATTTTTAACAGTTGTATTAATTCTTTTTATTGTAAATAATACGAACGGCGAACCTGAACAAGGACCATATCCGCCAAACTACATTCCCGAAGCACAAAAGGATAGACCATTGGCGCCGGAATTTATTTTGCCCACAGCAAGCGGCGAACAAGTTAGTCTGGCGGACTATAAGGGAAAAGTAGTAATTTTAGATTTTTGGGCAACTTGGTGCGGGCCATGCCGAAGAGGAATTCCGGATTTAGTGGAAATTAAAAAAGAGTATGGCAATAAGGTTGCAATAATCGGAATTTCTGTTGACGGAATAACCAGAGACGGCAGCACAGTTAAGGACATTAAGCCGTTCATGAATGAATTAAAAATAAATTATCCAATAGCTCTTGGCGATATGCAGCTGGTAAATAATTATGGCGGAATTAGAAGCATTCCAACTTCATTTATTATTGATCAGAAAGGAAAACTTGTTGCGAGGTATGACCAGTTGGTATCGAAAGAAACATATGTTTATGAAATTAGTAAGCTGATGTAAATAATAATTTATGACGAAAAAAGCCCGACAAATATTGCCGGGCTTTTCTGTTTTAAATATTACATATGATTTTTATTCTTCATCATCATGGTGGTCGTGATCAAATGATTCCGGCAGAGAGTTTTTCACTTCAAAATCTTCTCCCCATTTTTCCAAAAGATCAAAAGTGTAAATCCCGAAATCATATTCATCCCCCCATTTAATGTTTAAGGCATAATTACCAACGACCTCAATGTTTTTAACTTCGTATTTTCCCGGTTTATCGGGGCCCTGTTTTATCGGCTGGTAATGTTTCCAAAGAATTGTTTCGCCTTTGTTTCCGGCGTCAGGTGATTCATCCCGCAGGAAACTAAGAGGAATTGTATGAACTTTTCCGGTATCCCATTCAATAGTTAGGGATTCTTGTTTGTTAAGTTTTATTTTTTTCGGTGCAGCCATATAATCTCAATTAAAAATTAAAAAGGACAAATTAAAAAATTAATTTCCGCCAAGTATTAATGGAAGCCCATCCTTTCCTGATCCAATAACAACTACTTTAGAATTTGTTGAGTTAGCTAATTTTTCAGTTGCTTCAATTCCTTTCCAACGCAATAGGTTTTGATTAATGCCTTCAGATACAATCGCTTGAAAATCGCGAATACCTGCAGCCTCAATTCGTTTTCTTTCTGCTTCTTGTTCTTCACGTTTAAGAACGAACTGCATTCTTTCACTTTCTTGTTCCGCCTGTAACTTTTCTTCGATCGACTGTGTTAATCTAGAAGGTAATTTAATTTCGCGTAGCGCTGCGGCTTCAACATTAATACCCCTTGGACCAACGAGTTTTTCAAGTTCTCCCATTATTTCGGTTGCTAGGGCTTCTCTTGAGGCAGTATACAATGCCTTCGCTTGATACCTTGCCGTTACTCCTCTTACAACCGAACGGAACTGAGGAATAAGAATAATATCGCCATAGTTTGGACCAACGGTTTTATATATCTCATTTGCTTGGTCCGGGTTTAGTCTATACAACAAACTAATTTCTAAGCCAACACTCAAACCCTCTTCGGATGGAACCTCCATTAGCTCTTTCAGTTCTTGCGTTTTAATGCTGAACTTAATAATCTTTGCTAATGGGTTTACAACATTAACCCCCGACTTTAAGGTGTTATCGCTCACGTTTCCGAAAAAATCAACAACACCAACAGTACCTGCCGGAACAACTGTTGCTAACTGCACAACAGCAACTACTAACGCAACAAGCATTCCTATAATTGAAAAAGTTGCCTCTTGTTTTCTTCCGGTTTTTTTTGAAGCCGTATAAATAAAAAACGCAATTACTGCCGCAATTATTGCAACTATAAAAAACATATTTACCTCGTATCTATTATTAAATAAATTTAATTAAAATTTTAAGTGATAATTTCTTTTATCAACTTTACTTTACGCACTTTGGTTTTTGAAAATGTCAGCGAATTTAGTACGCTGCTTTTTGCCAAATCTAAACTTCCCTTTTTGTCCGTTAAAAGCTCTGCTATAACATCACCATTCTTAACGTAAGTTCCAATTTTAGGATAGAATATTATTCCTGCTTTCGGATCAATTTTATCAACAAGAGTTTTTCTTCCGGCACCTAATTCTAAGGAAGCCATTCCTACTTTATAATTATCTATTGATTTTAAGTAACCGGATCTATCGGCATAAATTTTTTTTGTGTACTTGCTCTTAGGAAATTTATTTAGATCAGTTAGGTATGAATTATCGCCACCCTGCAGTTTTGAAATTTCTAAAAATTTATCAAAAGCTTTTCCGCTCGAAATCATTTTCTCTGAAATCTCAATTCCTTCTTCAATCGATTTTACCTTACCGCCTAAATAAATCATAGCTCCTGATAAATTTAACGAAACGGTAACCAAGTCCTCAACTTTTTCACCTTGCAAAACTTTTACAGATTCATAAACCTCAAGCCAGTTACCAATATAATTGCCAAGCGGCTGATTCATGTCGGTTATCATAGCCAGAACTTTTTTGTTGAACGCTTTTGCCGTGTTTATTAAAGACTGGGCGAGCGCTCTTGCATCTTTCATCTCACGCATAAAAGCGCCGCTGCCTGTTTTAACATCCAAAACTAAACCGTCAATTCCTTCGGCTAGTTTTTTGCTCATTATACTGCCGGTTATAAGCGGAATTGATTCAACCGTTGCAGTAACATCTCGTAAAGAATAAATTAGTTTATCAGCGGGAGCAATTTTTGAAGTTTGACCGATCAGTACTGCACCGCATTTTTTAATTACCGATTTATACTGACTCAGATTTAAATTAGTTTTAAATCCGGGTATTGTTTCCAGCTTATCCAGTGTTCCGCCCGTGTGCCCCAAACCACGCCCCGAAATCATAGGCACGTTTACGCCCGCAGCGGCAACTATTGGAGCAAGAATAAGAGATGTCTTGTCACCCACGCCGCCGGTTGAATGCTTATCTACCTTAGCGCCTTTTATTGAAGACAAATCAACCACTATTCCGCTATTTAGCATTGCTTTTGTTAATGCCGCCGTTTCTTCGGTTTTCATTCCCTTTAAAAAAATTGCCATCAGCAAAGAAGAAAATTGATAATCGGGAATTTTCCCTTTTGTAAATTGATTGACTAGATAAATAATTTCATCATCTGCAAGGCATCCGCCATCTCGTTTTTTAGCTATTAGTTCTACAGTGTTCATATGGTTTAATTGTGATTAATTAGAGTTGATAATAGTCTTCCTCATTTTATGTCCACAATATAAGGAATATCAACAAAATAAGACTCGATTATATTGAAATTATAAGCCATTTTCGATATACTTAATGTTTGAAAATAATACTAATCCTAAAAAGATGAGGCAATTATGTTTGATCCTAATTATCAATTCACCTGCGTTGAAAGATTTCTTAGATATGTAAAAATAGACACACAATCAGATGAAGAATCAACCACATTTCCGAGCGACCCCAAACAGTTAGAACTATCAAAAATATTAGTAGAAGAATTAAAGGAAATTGGTTTAAGCGATGCCCACATGGACGAAAACGGTTATGTTATAGCAACACTGCCATCCAACACAGATAAGGATGTTCCTGTAATTGGCTTTATTTCTCACGTGGACACTTCTCCGGCTGTAACCGGCAAAGATGTTAATCCCATTATTCATAAAAATTATCAAGGCGGGGATATTGTTCTGCCGAAAGACACGACTAAAATAATTAAAGCGGCAAGCAACCCCGAACTGGCTGACATGATAGGCTTTGATATAATTACATCCGACGGCACAACATTGCTGGGCGCAGATGATAAAGCAGGCATTGCCGAAATTATGGACGCAATGAATTACTTAGTTGCGCGCCCTGAAATTAAACATGGAACAATTAAAATATGCTTTACTCCCGATGAAGAAGTAGGACGCGGCGCCGAAAAATTTAATGTAGAAAAATTCGGAGCAAAATACGCTTATACAATCGACGGCTCAACAACGGGCGAGGTTGAAACCGAAACATTCAGTGCGGACGCCGTTGTTATAAAATTTAATGGCATTAACGTGCACCCCGGCTACGCTAAGGGAAAAATGGTTAACTCTTTGAAGGTTGCTTCTTACTTTATGATGTCGCTTCCTAAAGACCGCTTGTCACCAGAAACTACAGACGGACGTGAAGGGTATGTACACTGTGTTGCAATTAACGGAAATGAAGAACTTACAACACTAAAATTTATTATTCGTGATTTTGTTGATACAAAGTTAAAAGAGTTTGAAGATTTTTTAAAAGATCTTGTTGATAAGGCTGTTAAAGCGTTCCCTGGGGCTACTGCCGACTTTGAAATTATAGAACAATATAGAAACATGAAAAACATTTTAAAGGAACATCCGCAAGTTGAAGAGTATGCACTTGAAGCGCTTAAAAGACTGGACATTAAACCGATTCAATCAGCAATAAGAGGCGGCACAGACGGCTCAAGACTAAGTTTTATGGGGCTGCCAACGCCCAACCTATTTGCAGGGGGACATAACTTCCACGCAAACACGGAGTATGTTGCAATTCAGGATATGGAAATGGCTACAAAAATGATTGCAACAATCTGTCAGGTGTGGGAAGAAAAATCGTAATAATTTTTTAAGATAATTCCGGTCGAAGAAAAGTTATATTTTTCTACCGGAGATTTTTTAATGAAACAACAGTTAAAAATTTAGCGAATGTTGAGAGATTTTTTAGTCAAATTTTCGATTAAACCATGCCCTCAAAAGCAACTCTTTTCACATCAAAAAAAAGACTTGTTTTGTTTAGAAAATGAGCAAAAAATCAACCTTTTTGTGCGGAATAATTATTGATAAAATCACGGAATTTTGGTATATTTCAATTTTAAATTAGGAGCGTTTTAATGGAATTTAAGGTTAACAGCAAAGAGTTAGAAAAACTACTCACCAAGATCATTCCTGCAGTGCCAAGCAGAACTCCAATGCCAATTTTAGAGAATTTTCTTTTTGAAATTAAGGACGGAGCTTTAACAATTTATGCAACTGATCTTGAGATTTCTCTAAAATCTTCGTTGAATATTGTTGCGGAAGAAAATATTAATATTGTTGTTCCTGCAAAACTTTTATATGATGTTGTTCGCTCACTTGGCGACACAACAATTCATTTTAAGATTACCGATAACGGCAAGCTTAACCTTAAAACAGATAACGGCGAATATACACTTAGTTATCTTGACGCGGATGAATATCCCGACATTCCATCGTTCCCAGGCAACGGAGCTGAAAAAGAAGACATAAATGAATTAACAATAAACGGCAACGACCTGCGTTATGCATTTGAGCGTGCCGGATTTGCAATGAGCAAAGAAGAAATGCGTCCGGCTATGATGGGAATGCTTTTTGAATTTACTGATGACGGACTAAGGTTTGTTGCTACCGACGGACACAGGCTTGTTAACCTATTAAAGAAAAAAATTAAACTTGATACTCCAGCACAATACATTGTTCCTGAAAGGGCTGTTTCGGTTTCACTAAAATTATTTGACGAAAAAGATGTTAAGCTTTATCTAAGTAAAACACACATCTCGTTTATGCTTAATGATATTGAATTAATTACCAGGCTTATAGGTCAAAAATACCCCGACTACTCAAGCGTTATTCCTTTGGAAAATGAATTTAACATGAAAGTAAAAACAAAGGAACTACACTCAGTAATAAAACGAATGATGCTCTTTTCAACATCAAGTACGCGCAGAGTTAAATTTTCTGTAAGTGATAATAAATTAGAAATTTCAGCAGAAGACCTAGACCTTGGAACATCCGGAAAAGAAGTGTTGAAAGTAGAATACAGCGGCGATGCTATTGATATAGGCTTTAACTCTCAATACGTTAATGATGTGCTTACTCACAGCGGCTCGGAAGAAGAATTAATATTTAAACTTCATTCACCGACCAAAGCGGTAATAATTGAGCCGAGTGTGAAAAAGGAAAATCAAGACCTTATGATGCTGTTGATGCCTGTTCGACTTAACAACTAATATGTTTCTTGATAAAATTGAATTATTAAATTTTCGGTTACACAAACGTTCTAATATTAAATTTTCTGAAAAGTTAAATTACATTGTTGGCGGAAACGGACAAGGTAAAACTACAATTCTTGAAGGCATTTATTATTTATGCACAACAAAGAATTTGAATCAGGCTTCAGAAAGTGATGCCGTAATGTTCGGCGAGAATTATTTTGAAATTAGTGGAGCATTTAAAGATTTAACGGAAAACAGATTAAAGATTAATTACAGTTTAGAATCGAACAAGAAGTATTTGTTTTTAGACAGCAAGCAATTTTACAGAGCAGCCTCAGTAATCGGTAAATTTCCGGTAGTTACACTTACACAATCTGATCACACTATTACACTTGGGTCTCCTTCTGAACGACGAAAATTTATTGATTCTGTAATCGCCCAATCAAGCGAAGTTTACCTGAAAACTTTAATTGAGTATAACAAAACTCTTCGTCAAAGATCTTCATTGCTTTCGCAGATTAAAGAAACGAGAAGCAATAATCTTTTTGAACAGTTGGATGCATGGACGGAGTCTTTAATTCAATCGGGAACTGAACTAGTTAGAAGGCGAATAAAATTTATTAAGAGATTTAACGAATATATTTGCGGATCGTATTATAAGGTGATGGAAAATAAAGAAATACCCCAAGTAGAATATACCTTCATGAGAGAAGATAATCCTGATCTGGTTGAGGATGTATTCCGTCAATCGTTAAATGAGCTGCGGGAAATGGAATTGCGGCGTGCTACAAATTTGGTAGGACCCCATCGCGACGATTTTATTTTTCGAATTAATGAAAGAGAGTTAAAAAAATTCGGTTCGCAGGGTCAGCATAAAACATTTCAAATTGCACTTCGGTTCGGCGAATTTTTTTTCTTAAAAGAAGAACTAAATAAAACACCGATATTTTTGATGGATGATGTGTTCGGCGAGTTAGATACATACCGCGCTTCAAGAATTAGCGAGTACTTAAAAGAAGTTGGACAAGCATTTATTACAATAACAGATTTTTCCAACTTGGAATATCTTCATCGCGCAGAAGACGACTTGAAAATTATTGTTGATCAGGGATCTGTGCGGTATGACTAAAGGATTTAAAAGTATAACGGAAATTATTAAAAGCGACAAGGCTTTTGAAGAAGTTAGAAAAATATCAAAAGATTATAACGTTGTTGAAGAGTTTAATACAATTTTTCCCGACTTAGGAAAAGTAGCGCAAGCTGTTAAGGTTGAAAAAAACACACTATACCTAAAAGTTGAAAATTCTGTGTGGCGCAGTGAATTAAACTTCAGACAAAAAATTATGATAGACAAAATAAATAATCATTTTAACGAACAAATTATTAAATCTGTTCGGTTCGTTTCAAAATAAAAAGCAGGTAAAGAAGTGACTAAAGAAAAAGCCCAAAAAAATTATACGGCAAGTAATATTAACGTGCTTAAAGGTCTTGAAGCTGTTAGAAAAAGACCGGCGATGTATATTGGCGATGTCAGCTCGCGAGGGCTGCACCATTTAGTGAATGAAGTTGTTGATAACAGTATTGACGAGGCGTTGGCGGGCTATAATGATAAAATTCATATATCAATTAATAAAGATGGCAGCGTAACTGTTGAAGATTTCGGTCGCGGCATTCCGATTGATATTCACCCTATTGAAAAGCGATCAGCACTTGAAGTTGTAATGACTGTTCTTCATGCCGGCGGCAAGTTTGACAAGGAATCATATAAAGTTTCCGGCGGACTTCACGGAGTTGGTGTGTCAGTGGTAAACGCGCTTTCCGAGTGGTGTAAGGTTGAAGTTAACCGCGCAGGTAAAATATACTTTCAAGAGTATGAAAGAGGTTTTCCGAAAGCCGATGTTAAGGAGATTGGTAAATCCCCAAAGGGAACATCGGGAACCAAAGTTACATTTATGCCCGACGGCGAAATATTTAAAACCACTAAATTTAATTTTGATACTCTTGCTGCGCGAATGCGCGAACTGGCTTACTTAAACAAAACAGTTACCATTAAAGTTAAAGATGAAATTGAAGGTGATGACGAGACCTTCCATTTTAAAGGCGGAATTGTAGAGTTTGTTCAATACCTCGATGAATCACGACAGCCAATTCACAAACCGGTTTATATTGAAGGAGAAAAGGATAACGTTCCGGTTGAAATAGCTTTTGAGTACAGCAATGCTTACTCGGATAATATTCACACATATGTTAACAACATAAACACTCATGAAGGCGGAACTCATCTTTCGGGATTTAAAACGGCTTTAACCCGAACGCTTAACAACTATGCTTACAAAAACAAATTGGTAAAAGAAAACAGCAAAATTACTTTAACCGGCGATGACTTTAGAGAAGGATTAACTGCTGTAATTTCAATTAAGGTTATGGAGCCGCAGTTTGAAGGACAAACAAAAACTAAGCTTGGCAACAGTGAAGTTAAGTCCGCAGTTGAAACCATGGTAAATGAAAAACTTGCTGAATATTTAGAAGAAAATCCTTCGGCCGGAAAAAAAATTATTGAAAAATGTTTAAAGGCTGCTGAGGCAAGAGAAGCCGCACGTAAAGCCCGCGACTTAGTTCGAAGGAAAAACGTTCTTGACTCCATGCATCTGCCGGGAAAACTAGCCGACTGTTCAATTAACGACCCCGAACACTGTGAAATTTATATCGTTGAGGGAGACTCTGCGGGCGGTTCTGCAAAGCAAGGGCGCGACAGAAGGTTTCAAGCGATTCTTCCAATCAAGGGAAAAATACTTAATGTTGAAAAAGCTAAAATTAACAAGGTGTTGGAAAACACAGAAATAAAAACAATGGTTACTGCAATTGGCGCAGGAATTGGCGCCGAATTTAATGTTGAAAAAGCCCGGTACGGAAAAGTTATTATTATGACTGATGCCGACGTTGATGGAAGTCATATTAGAACACTGCTGCTAACATTTATTTATAGGCACATGAGAGAATTGGTTGAACACGGAAAGGTTTATATAGCACAGCCCCCGCTTTATAAAATCAAAAAAGGAAAAGAGGAAGTTTATGCTTACGATGATTCTGAAAGAGATAAAGTGCTAAAACGGTTTGCGGGTAACGGCAAAGACGATTCGCTCGATGAAAATGGTATTCCAAAAGGAGTAAGCATTTCAAGATACAAAGGGTTGGGTGAAATGAATCCCGAGCAATTATGGGATACAACAATGAATCCCGAAACTAGGACAGTGCTTCAGGTGAATGTTGAAAGCGCAGCAGCGGCGGATAAAATATTTGACACACTAATGGGTGATGCCGTTGAACCGCGAAGAGAATTTATTGAGAAGCACGCAAAATATGCAAACTTAGATGTTTAATTAACTATAAAACGAAATTATTGATAAGACCGAGATTTATTTATGGCAACATTTTTTGAAAAAGTATTACCCGTTTCTTTAGAAGACGAAATGAAGTCTTCATATATCGATTATGCAATGTCAGTAATAGTGGCAAGGGCTTTGCCCGATGTTCGTGACGGACTTAAACCTGTACACCGAAGAGTGCTTTACGGCATGCATGAACTCGGAGTTCACTATAACAAAGCATATAAAAAATCGGCAAGAATTGTTGGTGAGGTGCTTGGTAAGTATCATCCTCACGGCGATAGCGCGGTTTATTTTAGTATGGTTAGAATGGTACAGGAATTTTCGTTAAGATATCCATTGGTAGATGGGCAGGGAAACTTTGGTTCCGTTGACGGTGACTCGCCTGCGGCAATGAGATATACCGAAGCAAGAATGATGAGAATATCTGAAGAAATGCTTCGCGACCTTGATAAAAATACAGTTGAGTTTGTAAATAACTTTGATGAATCTTTACAAGAACCGACCGTGCTTCCATCTTATTTACCTAACCTGCTTGTTAATGGAGCCAGTGGTATTGCTGTTGGTATGGCAACGAATATTCCCCCGCATAACTTAAGAGAAGTGGTTGACGGACTTTGTGAATTAATTGATAATCCAAACACAGACCCGCTTGAACTTATTAAAATTGTTAAAGCGCCCGACTTTCCCACAGGGGGAATAATTTACGGTTATGAAGGAGTGCGTGATGCTTTGTTAACAGGGCGCGGCAGGGTAATTCTACGAGCAAGAGCAAATGTTGAAATGCTAAAAAATGACAGAGAAAATATTGTTGTTACAGAAATCCCATTCCAGGTAAACAAGGCTAACTTGATAGAAAAAATTGCCGACTTGGTTCGCGCAGGAAAAATTACTGAAATATCTAACATACGTGATGAATCAGATAGAGACGGACTTAGAGTTGTTATTGAATTAAAGAGAGACGCCCAGCCGGCGGTGGTGTTAAACCAGCTATATAAGCATACTCAAATGCAGGTAACGTTTGGTGTGATTATGCTTGCCCTGGTTAATGGCGCGCCGAAGGTTCTTACTTTAAAAGAAACCATGGAGCATTTTTTAACACACCGGATGGAAATTCTTATACGCAGAACGAAATATGAACTGGAAGCCGCTGAGCGAAGAGCTCATATTTTGGAAGGCTATATAATTGCTTTGGATAATATTGACGAAGTAATTGAGACGATAAAAAAATCAAGAGACGTAGAGACCGCGAAAAATAACCTGATGAAAAAATTCAAGCTTTCGGAAATTCAAGCAAAAGCTATTTTGGATATGCGCCTGCAGAGATTAACCGGGCTTGAAAGAAAGAAAATAGAAGATGAGTATAAAGAAGTGCTTCAGTTGATTGAAAGACTGCGCGGCATTTTGGATAGTGAATCAAAAAGAAATTTAATTATTAAAGAAGAATTGTTTGCTATTAAAGAAAGATATGGTGATGAAAGAAGAACAGAGGTAATCTACAATTACGAAGAGTTTTCCTTAGAAGATATTATTGCCGAAGAAGAAGTTGTTGTTACAATTTCCCACAGAGGATTTATTAAACGCTTTCCTGTAAGCGGCTATAGAAGACAGAATAGAGGAGGCAAAGGAGTAACCGGCGCAGGCACTAAGGATGAGGATTTTATTGAACATATGTTCATAGCATCAACACATCAGTATATAATGTTCTTTACCGACAAGGGAAAATGTTATTGGCTTAAAGTACACGAACTGCCTGAAGGCGGTAGAGCCACAAGAGGTAGATCGATTTTAAATCTACTTCAAAAAGAAAAAGACGAAAAGATCACAGCATTCGTTACGGTAAAGGAATTCTCTGATGATAAAAACCTTGTTATGTTTACCGAAAAGGGAACGATTAAGAAAACGACATTATCAGCATACGCTAATGTTAGGAAGGGCGGAATTAATGCCATCAACCTTAATGGCGATGATAGGCTTATAGAAGTTAAACTTTCCGACGGAAATAATGACATAGTTATCGGAACGAAGAATGGTATGGCTATTAGATTTAACGAAAAAGACGTGCGCGAAATGGGAAGAACGGCAACCGGCGTTAGGGGAATTCGTTTAAACCCCGGCGATACTGTTATTGGCGGAATAGTCATTCGTGTTTCCTCAAGTCTGCTTGTAGTTACAAATAAGGGATATGGAAAGAGAAGTGATATTGCCGACTACAGAATTACAAGACGCGGTGGAAAAGGAGTTATTACGGTTAAGACGGGAGAGAAAAACGGCAAACTGATTGCCCTAATGGAAGTAAATGATAATGATGAATTAGTTATCATCTCAGCAAAGGGAATGGTAATTAGACAAAGCCTAAAAGATATACGCGTAATGGGTAGAAATACTCAAGGCGTAAGAGTCATCAGAATGAAAGAAGGCGATGCGATAGCAGATATTGCTAAGGTAGTGCCCGAAGATGATAATGGAATTAATGGTAACGGTAACGGAAATGGAAACAGCGAAGAGGGAGAGCCCGATTTATTAAACTAAGCATGCACATTATACTCGATACTTTATATATAGATATTTTTAAAATTTAATTTAGGTGTAATTATGTCTTGTGATAAAAATACTGAATTTGAATCAAAGTGCGTGCATGCGGGTGTTGACGAATATGAGTTCGGTCCCGTTGTGCCGCCGATCTATCAAACATCAACTTTTAAATTTGAATCTGCGGTTCACGGCGGTTCTTTGTTTAAGGGAGAGGCTAACGGTTATATTTATTCTAGAATGTTAAACCCAACAGTTAAAGCGTTGGAAGATTCATTAGCCGCACTAGAAGGCGGACACAAAGCATTGGCTTGCGGAAGCGGAATGGCAGCAATTAACACGGCAATTACCGCGCTGGTAAAATCAGGCGATCATGTAATTTGCTCCAAAGCTGTATATGGCCCAACAGCAACATTGCTTGCAACAGTGTTTTCAAAATTTGATGTAGCAGTTTCATTCGTTAATACTTCAGATATTGAAAAAGTTAAAGAAGCGATAAGACCCGAAACGAAAGTAATTTATATTGAAACTCCCGGCAACCCTACCCTTGAAATATCTGACCTGGAAGCGATCTCCAAAATTGCGCATGCAAATGAGGCAAAAGTAGTTGTTGATAATACTTTTATGAGTCCTGCGCTTCAACTTCCGTTTGATTTTGGAGTTGATGTTGTTGTTCATAGTATGACAAAATTTTTAAATGGACACGCCGATGTAGTTGGCGGATGCATTATTGTTAAGGATGAAGAAACATACTTGAGTTTTAGAAAAATATTAAATCAGCTTGGCGGCGTACTTGATCCGTTTAATGCATTCCTTGTTCACAGAGGATTGAAAACACTTAGCATTAGAATGGAAAAGCATAGCGCCAACGCAATGGTTGTTGCAGAATATTTAGAAAAACATTCCTTGGTTGAATGGGTTAAATTTCCCGGACTAAAAAGTCACCCACAACATGAGATAGGATTAAAGCAGCATAAAGGTCATAGCGGAATTATTGCTTTTGAACTAAAAGGCGGAATTAGAGCCGGTGAAGTTTTGATGAACTCCGTTAAACTTTGTCAGTTAGCCGTAAGTCTCGGCGGAGTTGAAACCTTGGTTCAGCACCCTGCAAGCATGACTCACCTTACGATGGGAAAAGAGTCAAGAGAAGCTGCAGGCATTACCGACGGCCTGGTTAGAGTTTCGGTTGGAATTGAAAATGTTAACGATTTGATTAACGATTTAGAGCAAGCGCTTAAAACTGTTGAAGAAACACTGATGCAGGAAGCGTAAATTTGTTTATCGATTTTAATAGCCTCTATTAATAAAAAATTGATAGGGGCTTTTTTGTTTAAAGCAAAACGGGTTTTAAGATGAATAGAAATTTCATAAAATATGTTGTTTTTATATTAACATTAATCTCTTCTACTTTTACACACTCTCAAAAAAATAATTTATACACTCCGGTAAATGTTTTACAAGCATATAAAAACAATACACGCTCATGGGATGGAAAACCGGGAGGCCAATATTGGCAAAACTATTCCGACTACACTATTAACACAAAAGTTGATCCCACAACTAAAATTTTATCCGGCAGTGAAACTATAATATATCATAACGAAAGCACCGATACGCTTTACAAAATTGTAATCAGGCTTTATCAAGATATTTTGCATGCAGGAAATTCAAGAGACTTTTCTGTTTCTGAATCTGCGTTAATTGAACGTGTAAAAATAAAATCTTTATTTATTAATGATGAAAATGTTATTGATTTCCCGGGCATGATTCAAAGGTCTGCTACAAACCTAACGGTTTATTTGACAGAAAATTTACTACCCGATACGATATTAAAAGTATTTGTTGAGTGGAGTTTTGAAATACCATCGGTGAGAAAAATTAGAATGGGTGCTTATTCTGAGTCTGCAATTTTTGCGGCATATTGGTATCCTCAAATTTCTGTTTATGATGATATTGACGGATGGGACACAAAAGAATATTACGGCAGGGCTGAATTTTACAACGATTTCAATAACTATAAATTTAACATAGAAGCTCCAAAAGGTTTTGTGGTTTGGGCAACAGGTGAGCTGCAAAACTCAAGCGATGTTTTTTATCCGGCGATAATTGAACGCATTAAAACAGCCAAGCAGGCAGATGAGGTTATAAAGGTTATTGGCGAAGATGATTACGAAGAAAATAAGGTTACGAAAAATAGAGATAAAAATATTTGGAAATTTAAAGCTGGGAATGTTACAGATATCACCTTTGCAATGAGCGATAATTATATTTGGGATGCGACAAGTGTAGTTGTTGATTCAACAACCGGAAGGCGCACATTAGTTTCCGCGGTTTATCCTGATTCAACAAAACAGTTCGAAGAGGTTGCGAAGCTCAGCAAGGAAACAATTGCATACCTCTCTCAGGAACTGCCGGGAATTCCATATCCTTATCCCCATGTTACAACTTTTTGTAACGGGGCTAATAGCGGCGGGATGGAAAGTCCGATGATGGCAAATAATGGAGCGCCGGAAAGCAAAAGCCACATGGTTGGCTTAGTGTTTCATGAAATTGCTCACAACTACTTCCCTTTTTATATGGGAATTAACGAACGAAAATATGCATGGATGGAAGAGGGCTGGGCAGCATTTCTTCCTGCTGAGGTCGTTAAAAGAAATGTGCCCGAATATGATTACATGGCTGCACGAACAGACTCCTATGTGTTTGGAGCGGGCACGGAAACAGATCCGCCACCGATGCTGCCTACTTTTTCAATTGCACGATCCCCGGAATTTAGAAATGCAACTTATAACAGACCGGCCGTGGCTTATAATTTATTGAGGGGCTATTTGGGAAAAGAAAAATTTAGGACTGCCATGCAAAAGTATATTAGCATTTGGAATAGAAAGCACCCAATTCCCAATGATTTCTTTTTCACTTTTAATGAAGCCGCAAGAGATAATTTAAGCTGGTTTTGGAAACCCTGGTTTTTTGAAAGCGGATATCCCGATTTAGAAATAAAAACGGTTGAAGAGAACGGATCTAATAAAAAGATTGTTATTAAAAAGAACGGAAAGCTGCCTGTGCCGGTTTTATTAAAAGTTACATTTGATGATAATACTGTAAAAGAACTTTATGAAAAAATGAGCGTTTGGAGATCAGGGGATGACGAGTTTATAATAATATTTAATTCACATCAAAAAATAAAAATAGTTGAACTAGGCAGCAGACTTATTCCTGACGTATATAAAGAAAATAATAAAATGGAATTTTAGTTTAGGGCAAATATATATATCTTGTCCTTTAATATCGATGGAGATATAATTCTAATAGATTAATTATAAAAGTACTAGAGGTATAGATGAGTTTTTCAAAGTTATGTTTCAAGATTTTTACAATTACGGTTTTGCTTATCGGCATTACAGTTAACGCACAAAACAATGTAATACAAAAAGGCAATACTTATTACTTTGCGGATAGAGTTGTTGTTAAATTAAAAGAGATTCCTAATTCGACCATTGAAGGGAAAGTAGTGCTCTCGGAAGATTTTAAAAATATCATTGAACAATTTGACGTTCAGAAAGTTGAACAAAAATTTAAGTTGAATGCATCAAGCAGTAAAGAGGCAGTAGATCTAAGCAAAATAGTTACAATATTTACTAACGCGATCGTTGATCCTGAATTTGCTGCTTCAAAAATTGCTAAACACAAATCCGTTGAATGGGCGGAACCGCACTATTTATACGAGCTTGCCTATGTGCCGAACGATCCTAGTCATGCAAGTCAATACGCCTTATCAAAAATTTCTGCAGAGCAAGCATGGGATACTAATACAGGTGACGCATCAATAATTATTGCAATTGATGATACCGGCGTTGATTGGGATCACCCAGATTTAGCCGCAAACATCTGGCAGAATAACGACCCCGTTGACGGTGCTGATAGCGACGGCAATGGTTATGTTGACGATATTAACGGGTGGGATTTTGGCGGACTTAATGGCACTCCGGATAATGATCCTACAGAAGACAGACCGGACCATGGAACGCACGTTGCGGGCATCTCGAGTGCAGTGACCAATAACGGAGTTGGTGTTTCCTCGATCGGATTTAATTGTACGATCATGCCGGTTAAAACAGCGCAGGACGATATTCGAAATCAATTTGGGCAGGCGTTAATTGCTTACGGATATGAAGGAATTATTTATGCTGCCGATAACGGTGCGCATGTTATTAATTGCAGTTGGGGCGGATCTAATTATTCTATTGCCGGCAAAGCCGCCATTGATTATGCAATCTCAAAAGGAACTTTAATTGTTGGCGCATCCGGAAATGAAAATTCATCAACTGTAATTTATCCTGCGGCTTATGACGGAGTCCTTTCGGTCGGCTCAACAACTTCTACAGACTCCCGCTCATCATTTTCAAACTATGGAAAGCAGCTCGATGTATTAGCGCCGGGGTCTTCAATTTATAACACATGGCAAAACGATACTTACGCTACGCTGTCCGGCACATCAATGGCATCACCACTTACAGCCGGTTTAGCAGGATTAGTCTTTAATCAATTTCCAAGTTACACGCCCCTGCAGGTAGCAGAACAAATTAGAGTGAATGCAGATAATATCGATTTGATTAATCCGGGCTTTGTCGGACTGCTTGGAACGGGAAGAATAAACGCATTGAATGCACTAACAAACTCAAACTCAATATCTGTGCGAGCGGTGAGTTATAGTTTTATTGATGAAAGCGACGGCGATGGTATTTTTGAACCCGGCGAAAATGTATCCATTGAAATGAGCTTTTTAAATTATCTTAATTCGACTTCAAACCTTTCGGTGTCAATTGAAACTTCCGCAAGCGGGATAACAATAAACAATTCAAATTATTCTGCCGGTTCTGTCGGAACGCTTGGATCGTTTAACAACAATTCAAACAAATTTCAGTTTACAATTTCTCCATCTATTTCTTTTAATGCTGATGTAGATTTTAAAATAAATTATACTGACGGCAGTTATGAAGATTTTGAATGGATAACAGTTAGAGTAAACCCAACCTACAGCACACAATCGGGGAATAATATTACGCTAACCCTTACGAGCAAGGGCGCATTAGGATTTGATGACTACTCAGCAAATGTACAAGGGGAAGGATTTAAATTTATTGACGGACCAAACTTAATGTTTGAAGGTGCTTTTATGTACGGCACATCTTCAACAAAAGTTATGGATGCTGCGCGAATTTCAAGCACACAAAGCACAGATTTTACAACAGTGCTGCCATTGGTAATTAATGTTCCAGGAGCAGTTGCTGATCAGCAAGGAGTAACAAAGTTTAATGATGATGGTGCCGGCAGCAATAAACTTGGCATAGAAACAGAATTAAACTCTTACTCTTTTTCCTCAACGGAACATGAAAACTTTATCATTCTAAAATACATACTTAAAAACACAACCGCCTCAGCAATTAATGATGTTAGGGCAGGATTGTTTTTTGATTGGGACCTTATCGAAAGCACAGGCGCCAACGATCTAACAAGTTATGATGCCACAGATGATTTTGCGTATGCTTATCATCAAGGCGGCAATCCCGATACTTATGTTGGAGCGGCAGTATTGTCTTCATCGGGCAACGGATATCGGGGAATTCTTAATGACGGATCACAAGGCGGAATAAATATATATGATAATTTTTCAGACGCCGAAAAATGGACGGCATTATCAAGCGGGATTCAAAATACTAGTTTACCGGCGGGCGATATTTCATTTGTAGTTTCCGGGGCTCCCGTTAACATTACTGCCGACGGAACTGCTGAAGTTACATTTGCTCTTGCTGCGGGCGATAACCTTGAGGACTTGCGAACAGCAATACAGGCAAGCCGTACAAAGTATAATCTAATTACAGATGTTGAAGACGAAACGACAATTCCGGTTAAGTTTAATTTAGCGCAAAATTTTCCTAATCCATTTAACCCGACTACGAAAATTAATTTTTCTATTCCGGAAAGCGGAATTGTAAATCTAAAAATTTACGACTTACTCGGCAGAGAGGTTGCTAAATTAATAAATTCTGAAATGCAGCCGGGTAATTATTCTTATGATTTTAATGCCGGACAATTATCAAGCGGAATGTACTTCTATAAAATAGAGGCAGGGAAATTTTCACAAACCCGCAAGATGATGCTTCTAAAATAATAGTATTCAGTAGTAAGAATAAAAGCCAAGACATAAACATTTGAGCCGCTCTTCAATTATTGATGAGCGGCTTTCTTTTATATGATAAAAATGTCATTCCGCACTTGATGCGGAATCCAAAATCGCAAATCATAAACCAATAATTTTTAGTTTTATACTGGGGTATCTCGGACCATTCTGTAACACGTTTTAAAATATTTCATTATGTTGCATATCTAAATTGAATTTTTTCAAAATGAAAAATTTAGGAACAGCTGATGAACCTGCAATTAACATTTAGCGTAATATTTTTTTCATTCCTAATCTCTTCCCCCATTTTATCAAGCGGCACAATTAATAATTCCCGAAGCGGAGTGGAATTTAAGCTATCAAAATTACATTACAGCAATTCCAGCGGTGAAGAAGGCTTAACCACGTTTGACTATAACAGCAAAGGAAATTTAAGCATTGCCGTTTGGGAACTGCTGGACGGAACAAGAAATTCAATTAACTACTACACATGTGATGAAGATGGAAATGTAACAAAAAAATACCGTGAGTTTTCAGACGGCATTACTTCAACTCAAACTTACCGCTATAACAAAAGCGGCAAATTAATATTTGAAAACTTTTCAAGATCGGATGGGAAAACCGGTAAAGCAAATTATGAATACAACGCTATCGGCGATCCGGTAAAAGCTGTTTGCGAAGGTTTGAACGGATGGTTCTCAGGAACGATTAAATATAAAATAGATTCACGCGGAAATAAAATAAGCGGAGCAATTTTACAGAATGGCAAACGAACCGGACAAATTGAATATACTTATGATGTTTACAATAACTTAATAAAAGAACACTGGCAGTTTGGAACAGTGTGGAGCCAAACGTTCATTTATGAATACCTCGACTTTGATTTTTCTAAACGAATAAAATATTCATCATCAAATATTTTTCTTATTGATTCACCTTCGCGAGTGAAGAAAGAAAATTATAATTATTCAGATGAATCGGGCGGACCATCGGAATATATTTACAATGATTACGGCAAGCTCGAAAAGAAAATATTTGAACGATCCGATGGATTAAAAACTACTACGAGCTATTTGTACGATAACAAAGGAACACTTTTAAAATCTTACCGAAAATATGCGGATGGATTGACCGCAGTATTTAGTTACGGCTACGACTCACTCGGTAGATTATATAACCGTACTTTTACACAGCCGGACAGCGCATACGGCAGTGAAACATTTTTTTATAATGAAGAGGGAAAATTATCCGAAGCGCATTATAAAAATATGGATATGTGGCTTAGCGGAGTTATTACTTTTGAACATGATGAGTTCGGCAAGCTTACAGTGGGACATTTTGTAGGCGATGTAAACTTTAATGCGGAGATTAAATTTTTCTACAATCAGAAAAATCAGTTGATACAAATATTTTGGCAGCTTACAGACGGCAGAACACAGACTTATACATTTGAGTACTAAAACCTTTGTGAACTTTGTGTATTTTTACTTTGTGCCCTTTGCGGTTAAAGGCTCTTAACCACTAAGAACACAAAGCAGGCACAGAGAACACAAAGTCAAAATTGGAGAGTAGTAATGAACTTCGATAAACTAATTTCAATACAGCCAATTGCACATTGGAATTAAAATTATTACACTGCCTTCAAAATTATTCAGCGGAGGAAAAATGAAAGTATCTTCATCTATTATAATAATTTTATTTTTGTTAGCTTCTGCGGCTATTGCTCAAGAAAAACCAATGCAGATATTGGAATCGGGCGATGTTGAACATTTTATAGAGACATTTCCTAAACTAGAAACGGATCTTGAAAGATATGGTTTAAGGTATGAAGCAAGAGAAGGTAATGTAACCATACCGGAAGCGTTAAAAGCAAAGGATGATTTTTTAAGCATATTAAAAAAGCACGGCTGGGATGAAAATTTCTTTCAGAAGTTTGGTACAATAATGATCGGTTACAGCTCAATAGTTTACGGCAAGGAAATGAAAAAGGCGGAAACTGATTTTGATAAATCAATTAAAGAAATTGATTCTAATCCAAATCTAACAGCAGAAATGAAAAGCCAATTTAAAGAACAAATGAGAGCGGCACAAAGCGCATTAAAGAATCAAGACAACACTTTAATGAAGAGCATCCATCAAAATGATCTGGATATGGTTAAACCGTATATTGAAGAAATAAAAAAAGTCATAGACAAAAAGAATTAGCATTATGAAATTCAAACCTAAAAAAGATTTAACCTACGGAATTGTTATTTGGCTTGGACCGGCACTGATTCTTCCATATTTAATTTTTTCATTTTCAATTTATATGCTGATAATATTTGGTATTTATTTGCTGCTTGCCTTTTGGATATGGAACAGCACAAATTATGCAATAGAAAATGAAGAACTTTTAATCAAATGCTGGGTGATGAAAAAAAGAATTAAAATTTCAGAAATTGAAAGAGTGAGGAAAACAAAAAACAATTATTCGTCCTATTGTTTATCAGCAGAACGGTTGGGGATAAAATCTTTTAATGCTGGCGAGATATATATTGCTCCATTGGAAACAGACTTGTTTTTAAGTGAGCTTCGAAAAATAAATTCTAAAATAAATATCAATTAGAAATTTTTTGAACCTCCAAGGTTAATTTAAAACAAAGCCCGAATTAGAAAACCAATCCGGGCTTAATTTTTAACTTCTAACTTCAGACTACTGCTACTTAAGCAATGTCATTTTAATTGACTGAGTAAAATTACCTGCATTAATTTTTGCGATATACAACCCGCTTGCTAGTCCGGCAGCGTTAAAATTTGCTCTGTATGTTCCTGCGTTTTGTTCTTCGTTTACCAGCACCGCGACTTCATTACCGAGAATATCATAAACTTTTAGATCAACAAATGATTCAGTTGTAAGAGAATATTCTATAAGCGTGCTTGGGTTAAAAGGATTAGGGTAATTTTGTGATAAGCTAAATTCAGTTGGAGTAATTCCCGTTATTTCCTCAACATCGGTTACCGAGTTATCGCTCCAGCCGATTGTACCCATAATTGATCCCGAGTTTGGCGGGTTAACCATATCGGCTAAGACGGAGAATGATTCACCGGTTTTTGTGATAAAGGAATATGTGGTTGACATAATTGTTGAAATCGGAAATCCAGAAAAGTATGTTGTTGATGTTTCATCTTCACGGAGTCTTAATGCAGGATAACTACCGCCATCGGGCAGCATTAATGTACCCCAAGCATCAATGTTATAATTAATTACAGATTTTATTACACTCACAAATCCGGTTGGAACACCGTTGAACGATGATTCTGTTTCTGTCGAATCTGTCCTTGACCAAGTTTTAGTAAAAGTTACGGGAAAATCATATTCATTAAATGGGGGATAATGAATAATTGCAGTCTCAATTGTGCCTTGTGTGTTCGGTGTTACAAAATTGTTTTCTGAATAAGAACCATATTCCAAACTCGGTGTTCCTGTAGAATAATAACTCCAGGATTCACTTGTAATAGTTGTCGTATCATCCGACATAAAAGTTCTTGTGAAATACCCCACAACATTTGATGACGGAAAAGCGGTAGCAACCGGTGTTCCGGCAGGACTAATGTAATTTATAGTCATTGTGAAATCAGGAACATAACCGGAAAAATCCCAAGTATTATTACCGCCGGGATTACCAATATTAACCGAGACAACATTCGTATCTGCAAAGCTGTTTTCTGATGCCCCAATTGGGAACAGCGCATTAAAATCAGCTTGCGTAATTGTTATTTGAGAATATATATGTGAAGTAGAAAAAATCAGAATTGTGAAAAGAGCTTTAAATATTTTATTCATATGAACTCCTCTTATTTGTTTTAAGTTAAAATAAGATAAGAGGTTTTATTTAAATTTCAAAGCAGATGTTGTAAGGAAACTAATCGCTGATACAGTTTTCAATAGTTTAGATTATAAAATTCTTTTGCCCACTGCAATGTTTTATTAATGCCATCTTTATAAGGAGTTGCCGGAAGTGATCCGAAAGTTTTTTTATACTGAGAACCATCTAAAATTAGTTTGTGCCGCTTTAGATAAAGCATCTCTTTAACTTCTTTTACAACAGGCATAAACAAGCCCATTATGTTAAATATAATATCAGAATTCATGACCTGCAGTTTTGAATTTTTACCGCCCTGTTTTGAAATTTCGGTCAAAAAGTCTTTCGTTGTTGTTTCGGAACAACCTGGAATGTTGAACTCCATTTTTGCTGAATTTTCCGCTAACCCGGCTGTTACCATTGCCTTTGCGGCATCCTCAATAAAAATATATTCAACAGGAACAGTTTTGCTTCCAATCCATTTAAGCGGTTTACCAGTTAATGCATTTATAAATACTTGCTCCGAAAATCCGTTTATTACATACGGTCCGTAAAAGTCGGGCATGCGGATAATTGTAAAATTTAGTCCTTCATCCTTGCCGGCAACAAAAAGCATATTTTCCATATCCATTCTAATTTTTCCCTTTTTAGTATGAGGAAATTTAGGATGCATTTCATCTACGCGATTATATTGAGCGTATCCGTAGGAATAAACATTCCCGGGAAAAATAAGTTTAACATCGTTTTTTACACACGCATCAATTGAAACTTTTAAGAGGGTTCTGACGGTATTTGTCCATTTATCGTAAGGGGTGTTAACACAATAAAAAAGTGTGGTACAATTCTGCGAGGCACTTGTTACATCATCATCGTTGGAGGCATCACCCAATACAATTTTAACATTTGGAAATTCAGATAAATATTTTTCTGCTTTTTCTTTGCTGCGGCTAAGTACAGAAACTGATTTGTTTTCTTCAACTAATTGTTTTACAACCGCTCTTCCAATACCGCCGGTTGCTCCCAGCACTAAATATGTTTCTGCCATTTTAATCCCTCAATATTCAATAGTTATTTTCCAGATTTATTTTCATCCGAAGAACGTATAAATTTAATTTATCCCTTTCTTCGAGATGACGCATTTTCGTATAGTTTTAAATAACTTTTAGCCGAAACACTCCAAGAATAATCTTTGATCATTCCATTATAAATAATTTTTCCCCAAATGGGTTTGTTGTGAAAATCATTAACTGCTCTTTTGAGGGCATGAATTAAAGCATGTCCTGAATACTCTCCAAATGAAAAACCGTTACCAATATCCAAACCGTAGCCGTTGTACTCATTCCAATCCTGCACGGTGTCTGCCAGCCCGCCGGTTTTACGCACAACTGGAACGGTGCCGTACTTCAGCGAATAAATTTGATTCAATCCGCAAGGCTCATATTTCGACGGCATTAAAAATAAGTCGGACGAAGCTTCAATTAAGTGAGACAGATCATCATTGTAACCGATGTAGCTCCAAACTTTAAATGGATTATTAAAAGAAACGTGACGAAATAAATTTTCATGCTCGGGCTCGCCGCTTCCTAAAACAATTAACTGAACATTCATTTGAAGAATTTCACCAAGTACGCTTGCTATTAATTCAATTCCTTTTTGAGAAGCAAATCGTGATATAATTCCGATAAGAGGAACGTTCTCATTAAAAGGGAGGTGGATGGTGTTGAGTAAATATTTTTTATTTTCGAGTTTTCCCGATAAATCACCAATAGAATAATTATAAGGCAGGTGTTTATCCTCTTCGGGATTCCAAACAGAATAATCAACACCGTTAATAATTCCGAACAGATCATTGCTTCTGCTGTTCAAAAAGGGATCCATACCCGCGCCGTACTCATGTGTTAACAATTCCTTCGCATAAGTTTCGCTAACGGTTGTAATTATATCGGAAAACATAATAGCGGCTTTCATAAAATTCACGCCGCCTTCAAACTCAACAGGTCCGCCGGGATAAAAATAATCACCTCTAATTTCAGCTTTGCTTAACGCATGCGTTCCAAATCTGCCCTGATAAGCAATATTGTGAATTGTATAAACTGTTGCGGTTCTATCGAACATCCTATCCCAACTGTAATTGTCTTTAAGCAGCAATGGAATAAGCCCTGTTTGCCAATCGTTACAATGCATAACGTCAGGAGCCCAGCCAAACCGTTGCAGCAGTTCAATTACAGCTTTAGAAAAAAGAATAAATCTTTCGTCTTCGTCAACATCGTTGGTGTAAATTTTATGGCGGTGAAAATATTTTGGGCAGTCAATAAAATAAACAGGAACAGTTGAGTTGGGCATTGTTCCTTCAAAAACATGAATGTGCTGAATGAAACCATCAACACGAATTTTCATTTCGCCAATGTCGAACAGATACTTCAAATTAAACTTATGTTCGTCAACAGAATAATACTTAGGCATAAAGGCTTTAACATCACAGCCGAGTTTTGCAAGCTCTTTGGGCAATGAGCCTGCAACATCTGCGAGTCCGCCTGTTTTTGCATATGGCACTATTTCACTTGAAGCAAAAGCTATTTTCATAATTTGATAATTAGTTGTATCTGTAATTGTTCTTTCAAATAGGAGTTCTAAAATAATAAATATGAGGTTGTAAAAAAATTGTGATAAAGGTGTTTTAGTTAAATAATTTGATATTGGAGTTAGATTTATTAAATTATTTCCACTTCGGGTTTTTATTCAGCACAAACACAAAAATAATTAAGATTAAGAAATGAGTAACCAATTTCATAAAATTAAATTACTCTTAATTCTTGATATAATTATCTGCCTGCTTCTTGCGCTAGGCGTCTATCAACTTACGATTAAAACCAGCTTACCATTTAACACTTCATCATCGGATGACCAATTAATTATTGAAAGTTCTTATCAGCCGAATAACAAAAATTTAGTCGGCGATACAATTACGAGCATTATGGGTTACAAAATTAATTCACCTGAAGCTCTAGAGCTTTTAATTGACAGAAAAAACATTGCAGATACAATTCAATTGCGAATTAATAATCATGATGAAATACTAGGCGTTGAATTGATTCCTCACTATAACAATTCATCAATAATTGTAAATGTAACTTCAGCTGCCTTATTTCTCTTTTTTGGATTATTTGTTGCAATAAAAAAATCTGAATTAGAATATGCAAAAGTTTTTCATTGGTGCTGTGTTTGCATTGCGGGCATTATTTTACTGAGCTGGGGCGGGCATGGCAATGTTCCGGATTGGTTAAATTTTGTAAGCCGAACGGGATTTCATGCGGCTTATGCTCTTGTGCCGGCTTTATTTATTCACTTTACTCTAATATTTCCTACTGACAAAATGAAGAGCAAAAGAAATGCTTTGCTATTTCTTTATTCTTTTTCCTCATTTTTGGTATTGGCTGTAAGTGTTAAATATTATCCGGCTCTGTTCAAATATACACCACTCTCGGCACTAAATTATATTTTTGTTTTAGATTTAATAAGAGCATTTAATGTTGTTGCAATTTTAGTTTCTGTAACGATATTTATCCATACATATAAAAACTCAAAAGACATTTCAGAACAAAAGAAGTTGATGTGGCTATTGTTGGGGTTTGCTGTTGGTCCGGTTTTGTACGCACTGCTTTGGTTGCTGCCTCATTGGGTCTTGGGTGAAAAACTAATTCCTGAAGCAGCAATAATAATTTTAATGCTTGCTGTTCCTATAACATTTTCAATTGCAATTGTTAAATATCAACTGATGGATATTCAATTAATTATTAACCGAGGCGCAGTGTATTCAATTGTTATTGGAATTTTTCTTGCAATATATTTTGCTCTGCTCGCTGTAATTGCTTCTATGGTTAGTTTATCAAGTTCACCAGCTTATTCGATACTAATAATAATTTCTATTGCCCTTTTATTCCAACCCCTAAAAACGAAAGTTCAAAAATATGTTGATAAAAAATTTTTCAGAGTTCATTATGATTTTCGTCTGGCACTAAAATCATTTTTAGCAGAAATAAATGATGCCAACTCAATTAGTAGGCTTGCTTATGTTATTGTTAAAAGAACTGATGGACTAATCCCCCTATCCAAAATTGGATTCTTTGTTCTTTCGGAACCGGAAAATTATATAAAGTTAATTTCTCATATAAACTTCGATTTGCTTATTGGAAGATCAATTAAGTTTCAAAAAGAAAAATTGAAAACAGATCTGCCGCTTCCCGTAGCAATGCCTAATAGTGTAGAGCATGGTGTAAAAGTAGAATTAGCCGATGTAAGTGTTTTTAAGAGGTGGGGAATGAGTATTATTTTTCCCATTAAGTCCACTTCCGGTGTTTTGTACGGATTTTTAGTTTTAGGAAATAAAAAAAGTGAAACAAGATTTAACTCGGAAGATGTTGACTTATTAAATAGTGTAGCAGCTGCGGCAGCGGCAACTATTGAAAGAATAAAACTGCAGGAAGAAGTAATTAGAGAACACTTAGAAACAGAAAGGCTGGAAGAACTCAATAAAATGAAGTCTTACTTTGTGTCCAGCGTTAGCCACGATCTTAAAACGCCCTTAACCTCTATAAAAGTCTTTACTGATTTATTAAAAAGCGGAGTAAAAAAAGAGGATGATAAATCAAACGAATACTTAGAAATTATTGATGGTGAGAGTGATAGACTAACTCGATTGATAAACAATGTGCTTAACTATTCAAAAATAGAAAAAGGAATTAAAGAATATAAATTTGAAAAGGTTGAACTAATGGAAGTTCTTAATCATGTACATAATTGCATGCGTTACTTACTTAAAATGAATGGTTTTGCAATAAAGATCTCGTTGCCCGAAAAGCTTCAGTATGTTTCTGCTGATAAGGACAGTATCATTGAAGCGGTCATTAACCTTATTTCAAATTCTATTAAATACAGTAAAAATCAAAAAGTGATTTCAATCGCCTTAAAAGATTGCGAAAACTATAAGTGGATAATTGTTGAGGATGAAGGAATAGGTATATCAAGCGATATGCAAGCTAAAATATTTGAACCGTTTTATCAGGCTGATAATAGAGAAAAACAATATGCGGACGGAGCGGGTCTCGGGCTCTCAATAGTTAAACATATTATGAATGCCCACAAAGGGGCAATTGAGGTTGAAAGTGAATTAGGCAAAGGAAGTAAGTTCATTCTTAAATTTCCAAGTGGAAAATTTAATGAATAAAATACTAATAATAGAAGATGACCCTGCTATTCAGTTGGGATTAAATAAACTGCTAAATGAAGCCGGGTTCAATGTAATCTCCGAATCAGATGGAAAGAGCGGGATGGATGCCGCGCTAAAAGACAATCCAAATCTCATCTTGCTCGATATCGGATTGCCTTCGTTAAATGGTCTTGACGTTTGCAGAAAGCTAAGAGAAGAAAAATATCGAGGTTCAATTATTATGTTAACCTCAAAAGGAGAACAAGTTGATAAAGTAGTTGGTTTAGAAATAGGAGCAGATGATTATATAACAAAACCTTTTGACTCGCGCGAACTGCTTGCGAGAGTACGCGCACAACTAAGACGGCACAATGTAAAATCTAGCCAGGAGCTAAACGATGATCGCAAACGAAAATTATCTGCGATAATGTTTACTGATATAAAAGGCTATTCAAAAGCAATGCACCAAGATGAATCAGCAGCCATAAAAATGTTGGCAAAGCACAATGAAATTCTCAAAAAAACAATATTAAGTTTTGGCGGTAATGTTATTGAAATTATTGGAGATGCTTTTTTGGCATCCTTCAATAGTGCCGTTGAATCGGTTAAATGCGGGTTGTCAATTCAAAAAGAAATTATTGATTACAATAACAGTGCGGCAAAAAATAAAAGATTTAGAGTGAGAATTGGAATTCACCTTGGTGATGTTGTTGAGTTTGAAGGAAAGTTAAAAGGCGATACTTTAAATATTGCCGCAAGAATACAGCAGGCAGCAAAGCCGGGTGGAGTGTATTTTTCCGAGGACGTATATTCGGCAGTTCAAAATAAAATCAAAATTAATCCGGAAAGTATTGGCAAGTGTAAATTTAAGAATATCAAAAAAATAATTTCAGTTTATAAAATTGAATGCAATGATTAATAGGTGAATAAATGAAAACTATATTAATAATAGAAGATGACATAGCTACTTTAAAAGGCTTGGAGGAAACGCTGCACCGGGAAAACTATAATGTTATTTGCAGTGAGGATGGTGAGGAAGGTTTTAAAAAAGCTGTAAACGAAAATATTGATCTTTTAATTTTAGATTTAATTCTTCCATCGAAAAACGGAATTGATATTTGTAAAGATTTGCGCACTCAAGGAATTAACGTCCCCATTTTAATGCTTACAAGTAAAATTGAAGAGTTGGATAAGGTTTTGGGTTTAGAAATTGGGGCGGATGACTATGTTACCAAACCGTTCAGCATTAGAGAATTATTAGCTAGAATAAAGGCGTTGTTGAGAAGAAAAGCAGATCTAGTAAAAGACATTGAAGAATATTCTTTTGATAATATTCATATCGATTTTAAAAAGATGCTTGTTCTAAAAAATGAGAGGGAAATTAATCTCTCAGTTACTGAACTAAATATTTTAAAATATTTTATTCAGCATAAAGGAGAAGTTATTTCGAGAGACAGACTGCTTGATGATATTTGGGGGTACGAAGTTTTTCCAACGACAAGAACAGTAGATAATTACGTTCTATCACTTCGAAAACAATTGGAAGATAACCCTCACTCACCGAAATATATTATTACCGTTCATAAAGCCGGGTATAAATTTGTATAATGAGCTTTGGTCCTTGCCGTTGGCTGTATTATCATTTTTAACTTTATTGAATTTATTAAAAACTCGTTTCTTTGCATGATGTCTTTGAAAGATTGAAAGTTTATAGTAAATGATAGTAATTATAATCAACTTTAAAATAAATTTTGCTATACCCTCCTGAATTGATTGCTGACTCATCAATTTAATCCATCTCATAAATATTTTTTTCGGCGAATAAAATAATTTATTAACTCGTCTATATGCAGAGCATATATCATCTTCGGAAAGGTTTTTATGTTTAAAGACTAAATGGTCCCCGTCATAATGTGATAAATCATAATCGTATATTCTATGTTCAGCATTTAACTGGTTGTAAAGCGGCGTACCAAAAATAGGAACAGTTATGGAAGGCAGTATGACAGCAGCTCCTATCTTATCTAGTAAATCGGGTAATTTTTCATAATATTCTTTAGTATCCTCCTCTAAGGCAAACATTAGTCCCACAAATGTTAAAATTCCGTTTCGATGAAGTTTATCAAAAAATTCTTTGTATTCATTTACTTTATTCTGTTTTTTTTGAACTGCTTTTAGACTCTTTTCATTTAGAGATTCCATCCCAAGAAACGACATTCTGCAATTGGCTTTTGAAAGCAGCGCTATAAACTCATCATTTTTTAAACTTTCCATGCTATATTGAAAACCAATTGCCCAATAATTTAATTTTGCAATTTCTTTAAGAAGTTTTTTGGCATGTTCAAGATCGCCTGAAAAATGATTATCAAGTATCATAGCCATTTTCCTTTTATACCAGGGCAGTTTTTGGGTTGAAGTCAAATCTCTAATTACATCTTTCACAGGACGGGTTCTGAATGGGATTGGCTTAATGTTAAGCTGACAATAAGTACAGCTGTGTATGCAGCCCCTTGAAGTTTCGGTTACTATCGGCACTGTGTATTTTGATTCAACTAAATCATAACGGGGAGGCGGAATATTTTTAACTGAAGGAAGCGGTCCGGCATGATAAATTTTCTTCAGGTTATTGCTTACTAAATCTTCAACCATTTTATGCCAAACATTTTGAGCCTCACCCACCAAGATTGAATCAAAATAGGGCAGAACTAATTCGGGAAATGTTGATACAAATTTACCGCCGCCTATAACTTGTTTGCCCCTTTCGCGAAATTTTAAGGCAATCTCAAATGCATGCGGAGCCAGATAATCCATGAAGCTAATTGCAATAAAATCCGCATTTGTTTCATAATCAATCGGACGGACCATCTCATGTAGCACTTCTATTTCGACAATTGATGGCGTCATGCCTGCAAGTAGAATACCGGGCAACGGGGGCGCCGGTGTTAGTGCATAATAGGGTTTCTCATGAATTAAATTTTGAAAAAGTACAATTATTAAAAGCTTTGGCTTTTTCATTCCTTTCTCGGATAATTATTTTTTCTATTTTATTATGATGTTAATTATTGAGCACTATGCTGCTTCGAGCCTCCCCGATTCCGAATGTTTTTTCCATACTTTCTCAACAACGCTTATAAGCTTATCGATATCTTTTTTTGTATGTGTTGCCATTAAGCTTATCCTAAATCTCTGCTGTGAGATAGGCACTGCAGGGTATTCAATGGAATTTAAAAATATGCCTAGTTCATCAAACGCACGTGAGGCTTTTCTAATATTCATGCCGATAGGTACTTTAATAGGAATAATACTGGTGTTGGAATTGATATTTAAACCCAATTGATTCAAAGCATTTTTTGTATAAACAATATTATCATTTAGTGCTGCCAATAACTCAGGTTCATTTTTTATTACATCAAGACCGGCTAAAACTGCTGCCACAACTGCGGGTGGAAGAGAAGCTGAAAACATATACGATCTTGCAAAAAATCGCAGGTAATTTATTATTGATTTAGAAGATGTTATAAAACCGCCTGTCACTGCAAATGTTTTACTGAAAGTTCCCATGGTTATATCAATTTTATCTTCCACATTGTAATGCTCGGCAGTTCCTCGTCCGGTTTTTCCCATCATTCCGGTACCATGCGCATCATCTAAAAATAGGTAAGCATTATTTGCACTAGCTAGCTTAACAATTTTATCCAACGGGGCGGTATCTCCATCCATGGAATAAACTCCTTCGACACCAATAAACTTATCTTCATATAATCGGTTTTGTAATAATAATTCATTGAGACCTTCCACATCATTGTGTTCAAAGCGTTGAGAATTTGCCCCCGACATTTTGATGCCATCATAAAGCGAAGCATGACTATTAGAATCATACAAGAATAAATCATTACTATTGATCAATGCTGAAACAAGCCCTACGTTTGCACCGTAGCCGCTGGAAAAAATTAATGCATCTTCACAATTTTTAAGTTCAGCTAATTTTTCTTCCAATTCTCTATGTAAATTTGTGTATCCATTTAAAAGAGGGGGACCGCCAATACCAACTCCATATTGCGAAAAAGCCGCTTTCGTTTTCTCTATTACATATGGATGATTAGCCAAGCCTAAATAATTATTAGATCCAAACATCAGCATTTTTTTAGTCTTACCTGTGTATTTATCATTTACCAAAACCTCTCTATCACTTGGAGAAATAATGCATCGCAAATGCTGTAATTCTTTATTCTTATCCAGGTTTTTAATAAATGATTCAAAGAACTCTGTTCTTCCTTTTAGGTTTTCTTTTCGTCCTTTGATTAATATTTGGCGAAGATCAAAATTTTCGCCGCCATAGTATTCGTTAATTTTTTTCATGTCCGGCTCCTTAGCTTCTTAGATAAATTCTATTTTTCCTTAAAGCATCTTTTAGCTGGAATATAATATTGTTCATGCGGTTCTAAGTTGACACGATGAAGTAATTGAAATGTCAAAAATTTGTCATGCCGATTTTTGGAAATCTTCATTCATATTAATGAGGGCTTTGATATAGTTTTTAATATCAGGTTTATTACGAAGAGAAAAATTTCTAATACGTTCTGTATTTATACCAATTGTTTTGTTGTAGAGGGACATTTTAATTTTAGGTTCTGAGATTACTAAGCCTAAAAATTCAGGATACCAGTTTATCGATTTGGCTGTTTTTTTGAAAATTAAATCTTTTTGTTTTGGTATAGTAAATATTAGCTGAAATTCTCCATGTTGACCTGCTAAAAGCAACCAAGGCGGGAGGTTTAGTTTAGTTAACACAACTTTTGCTTTATCATCCAAAGCGGCCTCCCAGTTGGGGCTAAGTTCAAAACCCAAATTATTTAATCTCATTAGCTGGTCAAGGGTCGAAAATAATCCATCACTTGTGTCCATACAAACAGAAGCAAATTCAAGCAGCTGTTGGCTCTCTTTTATTCTTGCTTGGGGTTTATATTTGTAACTTATTCCTTTTCTATCAACCAATTTTGTTAGAGCAAAAGCATTTCCACTTCCAATTTTTCCTGATGAATATAATAAGTCGCCGGCGCTGCATCCAATTCTTGAAAGGGGTTTATCTCTAATTATACCTAAAGAGGCGCCTGAAAGAATTAAGTTTTTACTATAATTCGTATCACCGCCAAGCACAAAAGTATTGCAGATTTTACAAGCATCGCTTATTCCTAGCTGTAATTTATTAAGCGATTTTTTAGAAAGATTTTCAGGTATGGATTCAGAAATTACTATTCCAAGCGGTTCAGCCCCTACTGCCGCCAAATCACTCAAATTTGCCATCACAATCATCCAGCCAATCAAATAAGGATCATCATATATTCCCAACTCAATTTCTTCAGCAATAGTATCTGTTGTTATCGCGATCTTGTAATCTGCGTTACCCGGTGCGGAGATAATTTCAGCATCACTTTCGTGTAATTTATTGAGTTGAATAGGTGATCTTTCGAATCGATTCGTTAACTCAGCGATGAACATATTTTCTTTAATTAAATTAATCATTGGCAAACCTTTATATGTTTATGATGTATCCCGAATTTTACATAGTCGGTCTTTATTATTTCACCATCAAACTCAACATAAAATTTTTGTTCCGCATTGATAACTATCTCTTTTGTATTCAAAGACGAAACATTTTTTAATAAATTATATTTGTGTCTCTGTAAAGCCCCAAAAAGTTTTAGTCGATCAAATATATTTAGATTAGCACAAAGATGAATCTGAAGGAGCCCGTTATCGTAAATGGGTTTGCCGCCATAACTTAAATTACCTGAAAAATTTGGATTTTTTATAACTCCTAAATTTGTGAGTTTAATATTAACCAGTCCCCACTCCTCAGTATATAATTGAACCGCTTGATTTTTATATTGCAGTAGAGTTTTTACAGCGGTATAAATTATTGCCCATTTGCTGCTTCTTTGCTTGATGTGCTTCAATAGAGGGCTGGGAGTATTAAATCTAAAATTGCCTTCAGCAGTTATTCCGATACTTGCATTTATAAGGAAATGCTTTTTAAAGTGATTTCCGTTTTTCGTAAAAATGAAATATCCTACATCCCGAAATTCTGCATTAGAAAAATCAATTTTTATTGGCAGCGTACCAATTTTATTAATAGGTTTATGAAAATCATTACTCGATCCTATTCCAATTGCGCCAATCTTTAAATTTTTAATTTCCTTGCCTCGTGCAACTTCTAAAAGGGAGTTTAATAAGTGGTTTAATGTGCCGTCACCCCCGGCAGCAGCAAATTCATAATTCCCTTTGTTGATATTTTCCCGAAGCATTTTTTTGATGTTAAAAGTTTTGTCACTAGAAGAAGTGTCGTAAATTATTGCGCCTGGAATTTTATCCTTATATAATCTATTCCATTTTGTTAAAGCTGTTCCTGCACCTGCATCTTTATTTAATACGATAATCATAGTTGCCCTAAATTTGATTTTCACTTGGTCGAATTTTCATCGTACCAATAAATAAAAAATAGAATACCATGAGATATATTCCCCATTCAGGTTTTTGTAATGATGATATAAAAGAGAGCAATAGTATATATGAATGCAGCACATTTGAAATGGGCTTATGTGATTCACTATCTTTAGTAACTTTGTGTAAGCGAAGTTGACCAACTACCGCATGAATAAATGCTGCTAAAAGAAATAGGTAGGATATAAAAGAAACAGATTGAATGCTTTTTTCTGATAAAAGCACAGACACAGTAAAACCCAAAGCCAACAATACAAAAACATCACTTACAAGTGATGATATTTTTCGACCATAAACGACAACAATAGTATTATAATATGTTGCCCCGTCTGCTTTAGCGTCCTTAAAGTATCCGGTAACAACAAAGTTTGCATAACCAAAGAAAATGACAAAGAGAGTGAAAATGATTTTTGGCTGATCAATTCTTCCGATTAGTTCTCCACATTGAAGACAAATAATAAATAATACAACCACTATCCATGAGTTATAAAAGGGACCGCCCCACCAGCGTTTTTTGAAGAAGGTATAAGTATACAAACCGATGCCCGAAACCAACCCAAGCAATAAATTTATTAGATTATAAAAACTGAAGATAGTTATGCAAAACAAAAGGCCCAATATGCTAACGACTAAAAATTGGTTTCTTGAAACAATATTTTGTGTTAATGGTCGGTATGGTGATGATATCGAGTCAGTATCTATTTGAAAGCAATCTGTTAACGTCTGCCCAAATCCATACGAAAGAAATGCTGCAATAAAAATTAGCAATTTATCAGGAGCAGTTAAATTTACAGTAAACGAAATACCAACAATGCCCGTTATACCGGAGACGAAAAGCAGATATGGGCGCATAGTAATAATGAATGCCTTTAGAAACATTGTACTTAAAAACTTATGCGATTTTTTAATTACAGATTCATTCATTTTTATCTCTTTACAAATACTTTCTGGTAATAATTTATTTTAACTAAGACAAAAGCTTGTCATAAAATTGTAAGTATTTTGTAATAATTTTTTGTGCCCGCCCTATAATCAGTTGAAAAATTATTTACACCTCTTTGACATTAATATGACATTTAGTGAATTAGCCTACATTAGATTGAAACCGCTTGTTTTATAAACAATAACAAGGAGGAATAAATGAAAATTGTTATTTTTTACTCTGTGTTTATCTTTCTGGCAATTTTACCAGTTACCAGCCAAGCCCAATTAGATACTCTGACAATTCTGCATATCAGCGATACCCATTCGAACTTAGCGCCGCTTGCACCAAGAACTCCCGACCTAGCCGGGACACAAGGTGGAATTGCAAGAGCAGCAACGATTGTCGGTCAAACCAAAATGACTGAACCGAATGTATTGTTTTTTCATTCCGGGGACCTATTTGTAGGGGACTTTTTCTTTAATAAATATTTCGGTGCCGCAGAATTTCAATTACTAAATGCTCTTGGGCTTGATGCCATGGCAATAGGAAATCACGAGTTTGATTTAATGCCATCAACATTAACAGGAGCTCTTCAAGCTTCTTTTGCCCCAAACGATGGTTTTCCTTTACTTTGCTGCAATGCAGTAATTGAAGAAGACTCACTTAATGATTTAAAAACCTACATAGAGCCATATTTTATAAAGGAATTTGGTTCAATTAAAGTTGGTGTATTTGGCTTGTTAACTCCGGCTACTAACTTACTTTCTCTCCCACAGCCCGCATTTATTGATACAAATATTTTTCAACACGCAATATCTTCTGTGGAGGCATTAACTCAAGAGGGCTGTGATGTAATAGTCTGTCTCTCTCACCTCGGTTTATCGCTGGATAGACTTGTAGCGGAAAATATTCCCGGGATCAACTTAATGTTAGGAGGGCATGATCATCATGCATTTGACACCCCAATTGAAATTTCAAACCCAGCCGGAATAATAACATACATAATCCACTCCGGCGCCTTTTACAAAAGTATAGGAAAAATTGTTTTGCGGTTGAATGAAGGTCAAGTTGAAAATGTTGATTATAATTTGATTGAACTGGGCGAAAACATTCCAGAAGAATTAACAATTGCAATGCAGGTTAAAGGAATGATTGCTGAGATTGAAGCTGCATATGGTCCTGTGTATTCTCAACAAATTGGAACTGCCGATTCATTTTTTGAAGAATTTCCCAATAATCTTCTCGTCGATGGACCACATGATACACCAGTTGGCAATTTAGTTGCGGACGCTTTTAAAGCTAAAACTAATACTGACATTGCAATAGAACCGGGCGGATCAACTGCTCAGCCAATTTATGAGGGACCAATTGTCGGAGCGGATATTTTTAGAGTTGTTGGATATGGCTTCAACACGGTTAATGGTCTCGGTTTCAGAATCGTAACTTTTGATTTAACAGGAATGCAGATATTAGGTGGATTGGAATTCGGGTTGGCAAATATTGAAGAAGATGACGAGTTTTTTATTCAGGTATCCGGCTTAACATATGATTACTCACCAAATAATGCCCCGTATTCCAGATTAAACTATGTATTAATTAATGGCGAACCGATAAATCCCGATTCGATTTATTCAGTCACTACAAATGAATTTGTACTTGCTGCCTTAGAGACATTACTGGGAGTAGTACCGCAAAACATTGTTCTTTATGATTCACTTTCCGAACACCAGGTTGTTGCCGAATATGTTCAAAACCAAGAGACCATTTATCCAGAGACAGGAAGAATAACAGAAATTATTGATCAAGACAATATTGCTCCATATGCCTTTGAGCTGCATCAAAATTATCCAAATCCATTTAACCCATCTACTAAGTTTAGTTTTTCAATTTCTGAATCTGGTTACACAGAACTAAATATTTACAATATTCTCGGTGAAAATGTGATCACACTTTTATCCGAAACCTTAACATCAGGCAAATATGAAATATCTTGGAATGCAAAAGGATTTGCGTCAGGTGTTTATTTTTATTCACTAAAATTCAACGATGTGGTTCGGTCAAAAAAAATGATCTTAATGAAATAGTATCAATGCTTAAGATTATAAAATTGATATTGCTTCAAAAGCCGCTGTGTATAAGCGGCTTTTGAATATGAAATGCCTAATAGGCTATTCAGCAAAAATTTCATTTGTTCCATGATAGTATTTGCATATAATTTTAAATGAATAAATTGTAATTTGAAATAAAAATCGAGAATAGAATGATAAATAAGTTTCGGCTTCATAATATTGCAATCATTTTTCTTTTCGTAATAAGTTCAATTTTCATAGGCTGCACACCGCAAACCGAATCATTACTGCAAGAGGTTGATGTCGATGGTGTTCCAATTAGACATCCAATAAGAATCACAGAAAACAGAGAAGCGGGCAATGTTAATATTAGAGCAAACCTTTCCTTTAACAATAAAAATGAGTTGGCTACACAAGGAGAAAAACATACCAATGTAAATGAGAACGGAGTATTTCAAATTGACGAAGTTCCCGGGGAAAAATATTTTCTTGAACAGGAAGGCGTTAACCTATTTGATTATAAAGGAGATAATATACATTGGAACATTCCGGATGTTCAGACTAGAATTGAGTTTGATATAGCAACTTCAAACAATTTTGCTGTTTCGGCCGGACTTAGCTATTCCAAGATAAAAGAAAAAGTTTTTTGGGGTGAATCAATCGGGTTTGCGTTTTGGGGAGAAAAAAAGAATTGGGGATATAGATTTGATGCTAATTTGCATTTTTATAAAATGGATATCTCAGCCGAGTATGCAGTTGTTGAGTTAACAGACTTTCCGAGAAGAGTAATTTTTATAACTGAGGATAGAACGGATGACTATAAAGATCTCTCATTCAGCTATACTATGAATACCAATAGAAGAGACTGGCTGATAAATGTTTTTTTCAACTATACGTTGGGCTGGCAGACTTTATATGATTTTAGATCGGATGCGATTAAAAATGTTGCAGTAACATTCCCCTTTTTAACCCCAAGAGAAATTCATGATAGATTTGAATTCTTTGAAGCTTATCACTCCTTTAGCGCGGGGCTATATAAAAATATATTTGATATGGGTAGAATAGTATTCGGTGCGAGATTTACAAATTATACAGATGGAAAAGATCACTTATCTACGCCGGATTTTTTCATTCAATATGACATAGTATTATAATAATTGAGGTGAGGGAAGCGCGGCACAATCATTTTATTATTTTATTCGTGTAAATTAGTGTCATTCGCGGCAAAGGTTTTCAACAATTCAAGCTGGCGTTAAAAATGCACAAACAATGACATTCAAGAAGAACAACTCCTATCAATTGCATTAAATTAGCAAGGATGAAATCAATTCTTTATTTTCAATCTCGCCCGACTTATCATAAGCATTAATTAAATTTGCAAGCACCCTTCTAACGATTGACTTTGTACCTGTTCTCATATTTACAATTTTTAATATTGACTCAATCGAATCATCTTCCGTTGTTTGTCTAAGATCATTCTCGAATATTAATCTGCCTCCGTTGAAACAATCGATTAGTATAATTTCATCTTGCTGAAAAATTTTAGCAAGAAAATGCCCGGGAAAATTACATCCCTCAATGTTGAATCCGAATTTAGAGCCCACAACAATAAGTAATATTGCCAATGTTATTGGAAGTCCTTGTTTCTTTTCAACAGCATAAATTAAATTACTATTTAATGGGTTATAATAATCATCCTTGGAGCCATGTATATTTTTCTCATGAAATAAAAAATTCGCCAGATCAATTTCATCAACATTTGTTCCTAAGTCCCGGAATTCATGTGCTAATACATTAAGAATATCTTTTTGATTTCCACCTTTTACAAATCCCAATTGAAATACCGCAAGAACTTCCATAAACTTTTCCAGCTGATCAATTTCGTCTTCAAGTTCATTCCACGATAAATAATTTTCTTTAAACCAGGCCCTTCTGCTGCTCTCTAAAATTGGATTGACAATTTTGTATTTCTCAGCATTCATAAAACTTGAAAAACCTAGTAAATCAATCTCTAAATCGTGACCATACTTACTTAATTCACCAAGCACATTTTCACGAACCTCTTTTGACTCGTCATCAACAAGGGCTAATAAATGTTTTAAGTTTTCTTTTGTTTTCATGATTATCTTAAAATTATATCTGGAATAAGATTATTCAAAAATTAAAATAATAAACTGAACAGTATGAAAAAACGCAATACTTTTATTTTTGATTGATTTAAAGCCCTTAATTTTGCTTTGTGATCTTTGCGGTTTATTATTTACCGCATAGCAAAAGTGTATGAACAAATAGCGGATTTCTGTAAATGTTAAGCTCTAGAAATGATAAACCATTACCTAGCCGAACCCTTAAGCACCCTTGCCGGAAAACTAATTATCGCTTCAAAAAGTTCAAACACAGATTTTACTGTAATCCCGACAAGTTTAAATGGCAATAACAGCAGCCAAATAAATGGATAAACAATTAAAACCAATATTGCTATTGGCCAACAGATTAAGAGAAGTATTATCCATAAAAGAAATTTTGTCATGATAAAACCTTTTTTCTATTTTGACGAAAAAAATTGAAAATTGTTTAATCTTATATCAACATTAATCTGATTTAATTAATCTAATGAATTTATTAGATTGAAATATTGTTATTACATACAGTGATGAATTTAAAAATTTGGAGATAAGATGAAAATAAAATTTGTATTGATATTTATTTTAGCGGTTTTCACTCAATTGTTTTCGCAGCAAAATAATGCTGAAATTACTTTAGAAGAGTTAAGTGAACATTTGTTTTATCTAGCCTCTGAAGAGCTTGAGGGGAGAAAGCCCGGAACTGAAGGAGGGATGAAAGCCGCCGAATACATTAAAGATAATCTAGAAGCGAATGGACTTGTTCCGCTTTCTGAAAAAGGATTTCAATATTTTGACGTTCTCGCCTCAATCGAATATGGATCGGATAATAAATTATCATTTACAAATTATAAAGGTACGCTCAGCGAAGATTTTGCTCCGCTTGCGTTTTCAAAAGATACAAGCATTACAGCCCCAGCTGTATTTGTCGGTTACGGGTTTGATTTTGAAGGCGACAGTATTTCATGGCATAGCTATGATGGTGTTGATGTAACTGATAAATGGGCGATAATTTTTAGAGGCGCGCCTGACGATGAAGGGCACAACAGTCCTTACACAATGCACAGCTCGCTTAGGCAAAAAACATTAAAAGCCCGTGATAAAGGTGCCGCAGGTGTAATTTTTATCAGCGGAAATGAGTTTGATGAAACAGATGAACTAATTCCAATCACACATGAAAAAGCGCCCGCACATATTGGCTTGCCTGTGATAAATGTTAAAAGAAGTGTAATAGATAAACTTCTGGAAAAATTTGAAGTAACAACTGAATTGCTCGAAAAACAATTGATCGAAACAACCGCACCAAATAGTTTTGAAATTGAAGTGCCAATCAGCATTGCAACTGATGTTGAAAGAATTCAAGAGAAAACTCAAAATGTTGAGTTTATGATAGAAGGTAATGATCCGATACTCAAAGATGAATACATAATTATAGGCGCGCACTACGACCATTTAGGTTATGGCGGCAGCGGCTCAGGCAGCAGAAGACCCGACACAAACGCAATTCATTTTGGTGCTGATGATAATGCATCCGGAGTTTCATCGGTTTTAGAAATAGCAGAAAAACTTTATGCAAAAAAATCATCGCTCAAGCGAAGTGTGCTTGTTTATTTATTTGGAGCCGAGGAGATGGGACTGCTTGGTTCAAAACATCTGGTTAATAATCCCAATATTGAGCTGAGCAAAATGAAACACATGATAAACCTAGATATGGTTGGAAGGCTTGGTGATGATAAAGGACTTACCGTTGGAGGAACCGGAACCGCTGTGGGAATTGAGGACATTTTAAATCGACTAAGCGCGAGTCATAATTTAAGCGTTAAATCATCTCCCGAAGGGTACGGTCCATCTGATCATGCATCTTTCTACTCCAAAGATGTACCCGTGCTGTTTTTCTTTACAGGAATTCATGAAGACTACCATACCCCCGATGATGTGCCGAGGAAAATAAATTATGAGGGAATGAAATCAATCAACGACATGGTTTATGACCTTGTTGTTGAACTTGCTAATCTTGATGAAGCTTTGGCGTATCAAGAAGCCGGACCAAAAACAAGAGAAACTTCACGCAGAAAGTTTAAAGTCACTCTTGGAATAATGCCGGATGTTTCGGGCAGCGGAGTTAAGGGCTTAACTGCTGATGCTGTTATGGAAGGGCGTCCAGCCGATTTAGCGGGAATGAAAAAGGGCGATGTAATAGTTGCAATGGAAGGAAAACCCGTTAACGATATTTACGAATATATGAGCCGCCTTTCAGAGTTTAAGCCCGGACAAAGAATAAGTGTTGATGTAATGAGAGACGGCGAAAAAGTTGTGCTGATCGTTGATCTTTGATTTTTCTTTGCAATGATTTTTTGACGGTTATCTCGATACCTCCCCAAAGGAGGGACTACTCGATGACCTTTCTTGCCTCACCAAGTAGGGGCTGAGTAATCCCGCATTGGGGGATGTATCGAAACCCCGGAAGAGGATCAACAATTATTGATTTACAATCTCGATCACTTTCTTACAAAACTCAGCACAAAATTTAACTGCTGCTTCAGGGGATTGAAAATCATTTTTCATCTGAAGTTTTGCAACATTTTTATCCTGCTTAAACTGAATATCATTCGGATAATATTCAACAATATACTGCATAAGTTTAGAGAAGGATTGTGTGTAAAACTCTTCGCGTTCGGGTTTGGGAAGCAGGAAAGAAACTTTATCTCGTGTAATTACGATCCTCTCAAATAAAGCAATGGAAGCATAAAGCCGAAGCACTGCAATTGACATGAGTCGCTCAATTATAACCGGGACCTTACCAAAACGATCTTCCATCTCTTCCTTAATTTCATCAAGCTCTTCAATCTTGATCATTGAAAACATTGCAGAGTAAAAACTAAGCCTATCCGATTGATCCGGCATATATGATTGAGGTATGCTAATCTCGAAAAATGTATCAACCGTCGGTTCGGAGCGTTCCATAACCTTCGGCAAATCTTTGAACACATCCTTAAACTCAGCATGTTTCAATTCGTCAACAGCTTCATCGAGCATTTTAACATATAAATCGAAACCGACTGAATCGATAGCCCCGCTCTGTTCTGTACCGAGCAAGTTGCCCGCACCTCTAATTTCCAAATCACGCATTGATAAATTGAATCCTTCGCCAAGGTCTGTATATTCTTCAATTGCCTGCAGCCTTCGCACAGCTTTCTTTGTGATCGTATTCATTGAAGGCACAAGCAGATATGCATAAGCCTGTTTATCCGAACGCCCGACCCTTCCTCTCAATTGATGAAGTTCCGCAAGCCCGAATCGATCAGCCCGATTAATAACTATTGTATTTACATTTGGTATATCCAGCCCAGATTCAATAATTTTTGTTGAGATCAAAACATGAAATTTTCTATTTAGAAAATCATGAATAACTTTTTCAAGCTGCGATGGTTTCATTTGTCCGTGTGCTACTCCAATGGTTATTTCCGGAATGTGCTTTTGAAGATAGTCGGCAATCTTGTCAATTGATTGAACACGATCGTGAACAAAATAAATTTGTCCCCCGCGCTTTATTTCTTCCATTATCCAGTCACGGATTTTAGCAATATCAAACTTATCAACTTTTGTATAGATGGGCTGGCGGTTAGGCGGCGGTGTTGCGATTATTGATAGATCGCGAGCACCAAGCAATGATAGATTTAGCGTTCGGGGAATTGGAGTGGCGGTTAATGTTAGTGTATCAACATTTAATTTTATTGCTTTTAACTTCTCTTTTGCCATTACACCAAAACGATGCTCTTCATCAATAATCAGTAATCCTAAATCTTTAAACTTTATATCTTTTGATAAGAGACGGTGAGTCCCGATAACAATATCAACTGTTCCCGCAGCCATGTGTGCTAAAATTTCTGTCTGCTGGGCTTTCGTTTGGAATCTTGAAATAGCGGAAACCTTAACGGGGAATTGTGAAAGCCGATCTTGAAAAGTGTTATAATGCTGCTCGGCTAAAATTGTTGTTGGAACAAGCAAAGCAACTTGCTTGCCGTCGTTAACTGCTTTGAATGCCGCACGCACTGCAATTTCGGTTTTGCCAAAACCAACATCCCCGCAAACCAGTCTGTCCATTGGGTTTTCTGATTCCATGTCGGTTTTAACATCTTCGGAAACTTTTGATTGATCCGGAGTGTCTTCATAAAAGAATGATGCTTCAAGTTCTTTTTGCCAGATCGTATCTTCGCTGTATGAAATTCCTTTTGTAGCTTTTCTTTTTGCATAAAGAGAAATTAGTTCGCGTGCAGCTTCCTTAATTTTTGTTTTAACTTTTTTCTTCGTCGATTTCCATTCGTTGCTGCCGAGCGTGGAAAGGCGCGGAGCTGCATTTTCCTTTGAAGCAAATTTTTTAACGAGACCGAGATAATTTAAGTTTACATAAACCACTCCGCCTTCAGCATAAAGTATTTTTATGCTTTCCTGTTCTACCAAACCAATTTTGATTGTCTCAAGACCAACATACTGACCAATCCCGAATGTTTCATGCACAACAAAATCGCCACGTTTAATTGATGCAAAATCTTTTACGCGCGACTTTTTATATTTTTGCCGCCTCGAAATTTTTGTGCGGTAAGGCTTGTTGAAAATTTGGTAATCGCTGATGATTAAAAACTTTTCCTTTTTGGAAAGAAAGCCTTCTTTAATTGCAAGCACGGCAGTTTTAATTTTTCCAAGCTCTAAAAGTTTTCGCAGCTCGGGCTTGAAGTCTGAAAGTAAATCGAATAATCGCTTTGCCTGCATTTCATTTTCAGCGCTGATTATAACGTCAAAACTGGATTTAGCATACTGCGTAAGCACACTGAAGAGTAGCTCAAAATTTGAATTTATTATCGGAGCTTCATTATATCCAAGCCTGATAACATTTTCATTGCTCTGTAATTCATCCTCAATTACCCACAAAGCATTGTTTTGAAATAATGTTTCTAAGCTAAAATCTTCTTCAAGTTCCGGATTTCCATTTTTGGGTTCTTCAACAATGGCAGGTTCATTTTCAGCCTCGTAAAGCTCTTCCTTAAGTTCATTATCAATATCATCGGAAATTGACTCCGTTTCAGTCTCTTCAACTTTTTCCTCTACATGGGAAAGTTTCTGTAATTCAAAATCAGAAGCAAAAACTAGCGGTTTGTTTAAATAGTCAAAAATAGTTGTGGTATATTCTACATCTTCTTCTGAAATTGAAGAAGCAAGCGTTACGGATTGTTCACGTCCCGACGAGCGCTGACTGTCAGCATCGAAATACCTTATCGACTCTAGGAAATCGCCATCGTACTCAATTCGGCAAGGCTGTTTTTCGCTGTACGACCAAAAATCAATTATAGATCCCCGCACCGCAAACTCGCCTGGGCTGCTGACAAACTGTTCCCGGTTATAGTTGAGCATGGACATGTATTCGATCGCTTCATCGTAAGTAATTTCGCTTCCAACTTCCAATCGAGTTGTAGTATTTTCTACATTTTCTTTTGAGGGTAATTTTACTTTTAGAATATCATATGTTGAAAGAAGTATAACTTTATCCCGGTTGTTTAAGTCGGTGAGACTTTCTTGCAATGAATCGTTAGTTAATTTCTCAATAGCAATTGTGCTTTCCGATAAACCAAGCACATCCATTTCAACTTTTGTTTCGTTCACTTCCTTAATACTTGGCGAGAGTAAGAGAATTTGAGAATTGGATTTAAGTAACCTTTTTAGAAAAAGAGATTTTGTAGAACCATGAAGCGGCGAAACATAAATTCTGCTTGAAGGATGTTCTTCTTTCTCTATCTCGTTTACTAAATGCTTAAATGATTCCAGGGATTCAAATTTATCGTGGACTAATGATTTCATTAACAATTTCTCATGGCTAAAAATTTAAAAAGGATATACCACACCAATACAACAAAGTATGCTGCGAATGTCGAAATTTACTAGAACCTATTCTGCAAATTTCAAAGGATTAAAATACGTAAGTTAAAAGATTTAGAGAAGTTAATAATTTGGGTCATTATGATTCAGAGGTAATTCGATAGTTGTTTTGTAGTAATTCTGTTTTGAAGAGTTCAATTGCCATTTCTTGAAATTGTATTTATTTCTTTCCCATTTCAAAAACATGATAATTATGTTAAATTGAACATTAATTCTATAAAAAGATTAGGAATTCCAATCTATGACTACACTCCGAGCTGCGAAACATGAAGAATTAAAACCCCAAGACTTAAAATGGAAATGTGACCCAGAAAAATTTGAATTTGAATCTACAAGCAATGTAAAACCGATTGAAGGGATAGTTGGACAGGAGAGAGCACTTAAAGCATTAAAACTAGGAGTCGATTTAAGGAGCCCCGGCTATAATATTTTTATCACCGGCTTATCCGGAACCGGCAAAGCTACATCGGTAAAAAAAATGCTTCAGGAAATTAGTCCCGATTGTCCCACAATTAGCGACTATGCCTATGTTAATAACTTCAAAGATACCGACAAGCCAATACTATTGGTGTTTCCCGCAGGATATGCCAGAAAGTTTAGAAAAGATTTAGCAGCATCGATCAAATTTCTACAGGAAAATATTCCTCACGTTTTGGAAGCGGAAATGTTTGTAAGTTCAAAGAAAAAACTTATTGCTGATTTTAACAAAAAGCAGCAATCGATTAAAAATGCTTTTGAAGAAAAGCTGCGAAAAAATGAATTTACTTTGGGACAAGTAAAGGTTGGCGAAGTACCGCGCCCAGAAATTTTTGCAGTGATAGAAAAACAGCCCGTATTTATTGGGCAATTGGATGAGCTCGTTAATCAAAAAAAGATCACGAAAAAGAAAGCAAATCAAATTGTAAAAAAATATGCCGATTATCAGGAAGAGCTTCAATCAATATTCAAACAGGGGATGAAGCTCAGCAGTGAATTTCAGGAAAAAATTTGGGACCTGGAAAAAAATTCCGTTAAGGATGTTGTTGAAGTAACAATTGCAGAGTTGCGCTCAAAATACTTAAATGAAAAAGTTAATAATTATTTAGACCAGGTAGTTGACAGTGTTCTTGATAACCTTGATGTTTTCAAAGGACAACGCCCGAGCACTGAAGAGACAAAAGAAGGATTCATCGTTGATTATCTAAAAGACTATGAAGTAAATATTATTCTTGATAACTCAAATGTAAAAGAATGCCCGGTTGTAATTGAAACCACTCCGTCATTCAGCAACCTATTTGGAATGATTGAAAAATACAGCGACGGCAGCGGCGGGTGGTATGCTGATTTTACAAGGATTAAATCGGGTTCGCTGCTAAAAGCAAATGGGGGTTACTTAGTTATTAACGCTGTCGATGCATTCAACGAACCCGGTGTTTGGAAAACATTAAAACGTGTTTTGTTATATGGCAAATTAGAACTTCAAGACTCGACAAATGTTTATCAATTTTCCCCAAGCTTGCTTAAACCGGAATCGATTGATGTAAACACAAAAATTCTTATGATTGGCAGTAATTATATTTATTCAATGTTATCCGGTTACGAAGATGACTTTAATAAAATTTTTAAAGTGAAGGCAGACTTCGATTATGAAATGAAACGCACCGATGCAAGCATTGTAGAATATTCGCGAGTTGTTAAAAAACTGATTGAGTCGGAAGCGCTGCTTGAATTTGACTCAACCGCGATTGCGGCAATAATAGAATATGGCGCCAGGTATGCCGGAGAAAAAAATAAACTCACCACACGATTTTCCTATATAGCAGATTTAGTGCGGGAGGCTTGTTTTTGGGCGAGAGATGTTGGAGAAAGCATGGTGACAGATTATTTTGTTCATCAAGCATATGAAGCCGCAAGAGACAGGCATGGATTATATGAATCAAAGGTTACTGAAATGATTCAAGAAGGTTCAATGATGATCTCAACCGACGGCGAAAGAGTCGGGCAAATAAATGGACTTGCAGTTTACGGCAACGGCCATTACTCATTCGGTAAGCCTACAAGAATAACAGCATCTGTATCTTTGGGTACCGGAAATATAATTAACGTAGAAAGAGAAGCCGGATTAAGCGGCAGTACCCATAACAAAGGCGTGCTGGTTATAACCGGATATTTTAGAGAAAATTTCGGAAGAAAAATTCCTCTATCATTTCAGGCGAGTTTAGTTTTTGAACAAGGCTATGGAAAAATTGACGGTGACAGTGCTTCAATAACGGAAATATGTGCATTGCTCTCATGCCTATCAAATATACCGATCAAGCAGTCATTCGCAATTACCGGCTCAGTAAACCAAAAGGGGGATATTCAGCCGATTGGCGGAGTTAACGAAAAGATAGAAGGCTTTTTTGATATTTGTAAAGCACGCGGATTAACAAAAAAACAGGGTGTAGTTATTCCTCAGCAAAATGTAAAAGATTTAATGCTGAAGGATGAAGTAGTTGAAGCAGTTAAGAAAAAAGAGTTCCATATATATCCGGCATCAAAAGTTGAAGATGCTCTGGAAATTTTAACAGGAGTTCGTGCGGGAAAACTTATTGCAACCGGCTGGCATCAGGCAAATACCGTTTTTGGTTTAGCGGAAAAAACACTTAGGGAAATGAGAGCCAAAATGAAACCGATAATGAATAAAACATTGCCGGTGCCGGTTAAAACAAAACCATCAAAAACTAAAAAGAAGAAATAAAAATGTTTGATAATAATTTTGCGAAAACAAAAATACTAGTAACCCTGGGTCCGGCTTCTGATGATGAAAAAACTCTTACCGAGTTAATTGATGCAGGTGTTGATGGTGTGCGGCTTAATATGTCGCATGGAAGTTTAGAGTACTTTGAAAAATTGTTTGATACAATTCATAAAGTGTGTGTAAAGCGTGCAGCACCGCTTGCTATTTTGGCGGATCTACAAGGACCTAAAATTCGAGTTGGTGAATTAGACAAGAATGAAATTTATTTAAGTAAAAATGATAAGATTGAAATAACGACAGAAGAAATAATCGGGAGTCGCGAAATCATTTCATCCAATTATAAAAACCTCCATAACGATGCAGCAATTGGCGACTTAATTCTAATTGACGACGGATTGATAAAATTAAAAGTTATTGAAATAAAAAATATTTCGGTAGTGTGTGAAATAATTGAAGGAGGAGTTTTAAAACCTCGTAAAGGAATGAACATGCCTGAAATGAAATTAAGCGTTTCATCCATTACAGAGAAGGATAAAACTAATCTTAAATTTTTATTGAAACACCGAGTTGATTTTTTTGCGCTTTCATTTGTAAGAGAAGCCAAAGATATTATTGAATTGAGGGAATTACTAAAAAAGGAAAATGCTTCAAAACAAATAATTGCTAAAATTGAAAAACCGGAAGCCGTAAAAAACTTTGATGAAATTTTAAAAGCAGCTGATGGTATAATGATTGCGCGCGGCGACTTAGGTGTAGAAATGGATCCGCAAGATGTTCCTATTATTCAAAAAAATATAATTCATAAATGCAGGGCTGAAGGTAAGCTTGTAATTACCGCAACACAAATGATGGAGTCTATGATCAAAAATCCGATACCGACTCGAGCTGAAGCATCTGATGTGGCAAACGCCGTTTGGGACGGAACCGATGTTGTTATGCTAAGCGCTGAAACTTCAATAGGGAAACACCCTGTTGCCGCAGTTAGAGTGATGAATAATATTTTAAGAAAAAGCGAAAGTCAGGATCACCTGTACAGCAAGTTTGATTTTAAGATTCCGGAAAAACTTGAAGACAACCTATTTGACAGCACAGGCATGGCAATTACTGAAATTGCAAAAAGGGTAAAAACCGACTATGTGATTGTGTTCACGCATAAGGGAAGAAAAGCGAGAGCAATTATAAAGTACCGCCCTCCATCTCCCATTATTGTTTTTTCTGATAATTTTGAAACACTTAATGTTTTGAATTTGCATTATGGAACCTTTCCATTATTTGAAGAAGGCTTTGATATTGAGGAAACAGCAATTGAAAAGTCATTGGAAATATTGAAGAAGCAGAAGATGATAAAGAAAGGAAGCGTCCTCCTATTTGCATCAGGTGCACCCTATACAGACTTGGATAGAAGAAATTGGAATAGGTTTGTGGTTGTTTAGTTCTTCTAAATTTTATATTATTTTTTTAATAGACGTTTAACTAGAGCAATAAAAAAGTTTTTATGAGTGAATTAAAAATAGCAGATTGGTGGGAAGCAAAAGAGAACGGAAAAATTCTCTGTACTCTTTGTCCACGCTATTGCACAATTGGCGAAGGACAAAAAGGTTTCTGCTATATTCGGGAAAACATTGACGGGAAACTATACTCAATGGGGTATGGAAGACCGACCGGATTTGCTATTGACCCGATTGAAAAAAAACCACTCAGTCATTTTTATCCAGGATCGGACATTTTAAGTTTTGGAACTGCCGGCTGCAATCTCGGTTGTAAGTTTTGCCAGAACTGGAGTATAAGCAAAGCTAAACTTGATGATATAAATTCGTTGGAAGCAACTCCGGAAGATGTAATTGGAGTAGCAAAAAAATACGGAGTCAATTCAATCGCATACACATATAACGATCCAACAATTTTCGGAGAATATGTTATTGATATTTCCAGATTAGGCAGGCAAGAAGGAATTAAATCGGTGATGGTAACTGCAGGATATATTGATAAAAATGCGAGAAAAGATGTTTATAAATATATTGATGCGGCAAATGTTGATCTTAAAGCATTCTCTGAAACATTCTACCACAAATTAACTTTTTCTCATCTTAATGATGTTTTGGATACCCTAGTTTGGCTGAAAAACGAAACTGATATATGGTTTGAAATTACTACTCTATTAATTCCCGATGAAAATGATTCGGATGAAGAAATTCAAAAAATGTGCAATTGGATTTTACAAAATCTAAGTGATCAAATTCCAATTCATTTTACTGCATTTCATCCCGATTTTAAAATGATGAACAAAACAAGAACCCCGGCTTCTACATTGAAAAGAGCACGTAAAATTGCTTTAAGTTCGGGAATAAAATTTTGTTATATAGGCAATGTTAATGACACGGTTGAACAAACCACATATTGCCCAAATTGTACTGAACCATTGATCATTAGAGATTGGCATTCCGTGTTGGATTATAAAATTAAGGACAGCAGTTGTTATAAATGCGGCACTGTAATTCCGGGTGTGTTTAATTAATTTTTAATTAAAAGAAAATTCTGAATGGATAAGATCTTATCAGCGTCAATTGAAAAATTACCGTTTCCCGTAATGTGCTTTAATGCGGAGGGAATAATTACATTTGCCAATAAAAAAACTGAATCGGCATTCAGCACTAAGAAAATTGAGGGAAAGAAAATTCGAGAGATAATTCCATTCCCGGAAACCAAAAGCATCAATGAGTTAATATCTAAAAATCAAAAAATTAATTTGCTTGCACCTGTAGGTGAAACATTTTATGATTTTTTAATTACCGGCGATAGCGCTCTAAAATTAGCACATGTATCGGGAATTGATGTTACTGATTTAAAGCGAAAGGAACGAGCACTTAATTTAGCAATAGCGCAAGCGGATGAAGTAAAGCAGATGGAAAAAGATTTTCTAGCGAAAGTTTCACACGAGGTCCGCTCGCCGCTGCTAGTTATAGAGGGCTTTACTGAGTTACTTATTGGTGAAATTGGAGAAAATTTACGTGATGAGTTTGAACCGTTTTTTTATGCGATTAATAACAGCGGAAAAAGATTAATTCGTGCCTTTGATTTGGTGCAGCATAATTACCAGCTGCATACTCGCATTTACCATCCTAAATTTGAAAAAATTAATTTGCAGGAAATAATACAAAAGATTCACAAGGATTTTCATTCCTTTGCAACGGAAAAGAAAATTAAGTTTACAACAAAATTTAATTTGATGGAAGCCCCGATAATAGAGGCTGATATGAATTCAGTTGAGCAAATTTTAGCCATCTTAATTAATAACGCTTTTAGCTTTACCCTTAATGGAAAAATTAAAATCACCGTTTACAATGTAGAAGATAAAATTGCAGTTGATGTTTTAGATACAGGGACGGGAATTCCGGACGAGCTTTTCGGAATATTGAACAGGTATTTTTCCGGCGAACACAAAGGAAGACTGCACGGATACGAGGTAACCGGATTAGGACTTGAGACTGTAAAAATGTTTTGCGATTTAATTGATGCAGAAATTAAAGTTAAAACAAAATATGGCGAAGGCTCTGTATTCACGCTAACATTTAAAAAATATGTTAAAGTAAAACCGGTAAAAGAAGTTAAGGAAGGCTCGAATATATTTTACCTGCCATCAACAAGAAAGCCCGGCAACACTTAGCGGCCGGGCTTTGCAAATCTAATGCTTATCAGTTAAATCAATATCTGTAATAATCAGGCTTGAACGGACCTTTAACCGTTACGCCAATATATTCAGCCTGCTCTTCAGTTAATTCATCTAACTCAACGCCGATTTTTTTAAGATGAAGCCTTGCAACTTTTTCATCCAAATGTTTCGGCAGCATATAAACTTTGTTCTCATATCTTTCAGGATGATTCCAAAGCTCAAGCTGTGCAAGAGTTTGATTTGTAAATGAGTTTGACATTACAAACGAAGGATGACCTGTAGCGCAGCCGAGGTTAACCAATCTTCCTTCAGCTAAAATTATTAATTCTTTTCCGTCAATAGTGTACATATCAACTTGTGGCTTGATAACATCCTTAGTTTTGCCGTAGTTTTTGTTTAACCATGCCATATCAATTTCATTATCGAAATGACCAATGTTGCAAACAACGGCTTTATCTTTCATAAGTCTAAATGCTTTTTCGCTCACTATATCTTTGTTGCCTGTTGCCGTTACAATAATATCTGCTTCAGGAACTGCATCTAAAAACTTTTTAACTTCAAATCCTTCCATTGCTGCCTGCAGTGCACAGATCGGATCAATTTCACTTACAATAACGCGAACGCCGGCACTGTTCAATGATTCAGCTGAGCCTTTGCCAACATCGCCATAACCGGCAACAACTGCTACTTTGCCCGCCATCATTAAATCAGTTGCTCTTCTTAAGGCATCAACTAATGATTCACGGCAGCCGTACTTGTTATCAAATTTTGATTTTGTTACTGAGTCGTTAACATTAATCGCGGGAATTGGAAGCGTTCCTTTTTCCATTCTTTCATATAAACGGTGAACACCGGTTGTTGTTTCTTCAGAAAGACCTTTAATGTTTTTAACTAATTCAGGAAATTTATCAAGAACCATGTTTGTTAAATCACCGCCGTCATCAAGAATCATATTTAGCGGTTTTCTATCTTCGCCAAAAAATAATGTTTGTTCAATGCACCAGTCAAATTCTTCTTCGTTCATACCTTTCCAAGCATAAACCGAAATTCCCGCATCAGCAATTGCCGCCGCTGCATGGTCTTGTGTTGAAAAAATATTACATGACGACCAGGTTACTTCCGCGCCCAATTCAATTAGTGTTTCAATTAAAACAGCTGTTTGAATTGTCATGTGAAGACAGCCGGCTATTCGTGCACCTTTAAGCGGCTTTGATGTGCCGAACTCTTCTCGCAATGACATTAGTCCGGGCATTTCTGCTTCGGCTAATTTAATTTCTTTTCTTCCCCAAGCCGCAAGAGAAATATCTTTTACTTTATATTTTACGTAACCTACTTTTTCTTTTGTTTCTACTTCGCTCATTTTTTACCTTTTACTTTATTATACTTTGCAAACTTATCAACTAAATCCAATTTTTCCCATGCAAATTCATTTCTGCCGAAATGACCATAAGATGAAGTTGCCTGATAAATTGGTGATTTTAAATTTAATCTTTTTATAATTCCTTTTGGGGTTAGATCAACTTCCTTCTGGATCATCTTTGAAATTTCTAGATCACTGATTTTGCCGGAGCCTTTTGTATCAACAAAAACTGAAACCGGTTCGGCAACTCCAATAGCGTAGGCAAGCTGTACTAAACATTCTTTTGCAAGTTTAGCAGCTACAACATTTTTAGCAATATGTCTTGCAGCGTAAGTTGCACTTCTATCAACCTTTGATGGATCCTTTCCTGAAAAAGCTCCCCCACCGTGAGGCGCCCATCCGCCGTATGTATCTACAATAATTTTTCTTCCGGTAAGTCCGCTGTCTCCATGTGGTCCGCCTATTTCAAATTTGCCGGTAGGATTAACAAAGTATTTTGTTTTTTTATCAATGTATTTTGCCGGAATAACTTTTTTAATAACGTTTTCGATTACATCTTTTTTAATTTTTGCCTGTCTTACTCCGCCGTCATGTTGTGTGGAAATTACTACCGCATCAACTCTAACCGGTTTATGATTATCATCATATTCAATGGTTACCTGGGATTTTGAATCGGGACGAAGGTAAGGCATCAGTTTGTTATTCCGTTTTCTAATATCAGCAAGTTTTTTAACCAATTTATGCGCGAACACTATCGGCATTGGCATTAATTCAGGAGTTTGATCACAAGCATAACCGAACATGATTCCTTGGTCGCCTGCTCCGCCGGTATCAACACCCATTGCAATATCTGGTGACTGAGAATGAAGAGAGTTTAAAACTCCGCATGATTCTGAATCAAATTTATACTCGGCTTTTGTATAACCAATTTTTTTAATCGTATCGCGAACTGTTTTTTCAACATCAACATATGCTTCGGTTGTAACTTCTCCTCCAACAACAACAAGCCCTGTTGTAACAAAAGTTTCACATGCCACTCTTGAATTTGGGTCTTCTTTTAAAATTGCGTCAAGAATACCGTCTGAAATCGCATCACATACTTTATCCGGATGACCTTCTGAAACTGATTCGGATGTGAATAAGTAACCCATTTAAACCTCATTTTCTTGAATAATTTGTAAATTTGTCTTTTATATTTTCAATAAACAATAAATTTAAGTAAATGATTTCCTATTATCAAATAAAGTTGTTAATAAAATAATTGGCTAATTTGTTATTATTAAATGATTTAGAGGACCTTATGATTTATAACACGAGAATTATTAAACTATTTAAGATTAAATATCCGATAATTCAGGCGGGAATGGTTTGGGTTTCCGGTTGGAGGCTTGCATCAGCAGTTTCAAATTGCGGGGGTTTAGGATTAATTGGTTCGGGCTCCATGAAGCCGGATTTACTTAGAGAACATATTCAAAAATGTAAGAGTGCAACCGATAAACCGTTCGGTGTTAATATTCCCCTTCTTAGAAAAGATGTTGAAGATTTAATTGACGTTACACTGGATGAACAAATTAAAATAATATTTTCTTCTGCGGGAAATCCTGCCATGTTTATCGATAAATTTAAATCGAAAAATTGTATAGTTGTTCATGTTGTTCCTAGTGTAAAGCATGGACTAAAAGCACAAAGCGTAGGCTGCGATGCCATAGTTGGTGAAGGCGTTGAAGCGGGCGGACATAACGGCGCAGATGAAATTACGACCTTTGCACTAATTCCACAGCTTGTTGATGCGCTCGATATTCCCGTAATTGCCGCAGGCGGGATTGCGGATGGACGCGGGATTTTGGCTGCCTTGGCTTTAGGCGCCGAAGGTGTTCAGATAGGTACTCGATTTGCGGTAACCATGGAATCCTCTGCAAGTGAAAACTATAAAAAAGCTGTTTGTGAATCGGGTGATAACGGCACTACGTTGGTATTAAAAAAAATTGGAATGGCAAGAATGCTTAAAAACGCTTTTAGCCAAAAAGCGATTGATCTTGAAAATTTAGGTGCATCTGTAGATGATCTGAGAAATTTATTGGGATCAAAAAGAGAGAGACTTGGAATTTTTGAAGGAGACAACATAGAGGGAATGATGGAAGCAGGACAAGGTTCCGGATTGATAAAAGAAATTATTTCAGTGCAAGACTTGTTTAGTAAACTATTGAATGAGGTTGATAATAGTTTGACACAAATAACAAAAAAATGAAAACTTTTTACTAATTTTAATATGATTCAAAAGCTAAATTGGTATTATTTTTATTGTTTAATTTATTTATATTCAAATAATTAATTATTATTAAAACCGGTAGAGGGCATCAATCAGCATTGCTCTACTAGGCGGACAAAGTATTTTTCGGTTATTTCTCGATACATTTGCGAAAAAAAAATTGAAAGGCTATGTCGTTGTCACAAATTAAAGAGCAGTTAATTTATTACACTTATCGTTTTGATTTTCCGAGCGGCAGGCAAAAAATATTTAATATTTATTTAGATCCGGTTTCACTAAGCGTAATGAGAGTTCAATCAGCAAAGCATCCTGAATGGGCAAAACTGAATACATTCAAATGTCCCAACTGTCCTTTAGAATCAGCGAGTCACCGTTACTGCCCATTAGCCTTGAACTTGGTTGATATTGTTGATTTTTTTAAAAACACAAACTCGTTTGATCGTGTAGAAATTACGGTAGAAACAAAGGACAGATCATTTACAAAAAAGACAGACGTACAGGGCGGATTGAGTTCAATAATGGGAATTTTAATGGCTGCAAGCGGATGTCCTATTCTTGGGAAATTAAAATCGATGGTTCGCTTTCATCTTCCGTTTGCAACAATTGATGAAACAGAAGTAAGAACAATTTCAATTTATTTGCTTTCCCAATATGTTCAATGGAAAAAAGGGCTTGAGCCGGATTGGACATTGGAAAAGCTGAAAAAGATTTATGCTGAGATTGAAAAAGTAAATTTGAATATTGCTTCAAAACTTTCCGAACTGGAAAAACAGGACGCAAACGTTAACTCAGTTGTAATTCTAAATAACTTTGCCGCAGCAGTAAATATTTATCTGGACGATATGAACATTAGAAAAATAGAATCTTTTATTAAAGAATTTATTACTTAACCAACAGCATTTAATCCGCATTTAACTATCCCGTTTATCAACACAATTTTTTGTATTAGAATTTTATGCAATTTTCTAACTATTTTAGGATTAGTAATTAATTATTTAGAAATCTTTACACACGGAAATAAAATTGAAAAAGATTGTTCCTTTTGTATTCCTGCTCTTTTTATCGAACTCGGCATTTTGCCAAAATTTTGAGTTAAAATTATTTCCCGAGAAAAAAATATTTGAACGACATTTTGCCGATGCAATTTCTCACCAGGTTTCCCTATCCAAACATTTTGAAAGCACAGAATGGTTTGCAAACATCGGCGTAAATATTCCAGTGTTCGATGTGAACCTTTATAATTATGATCTTCAGGTTTCTGCCGCCACTACAATTTATAACACAATAATTAAAACTCCCGGGCATATTCAAGTTTACACGGTTGATTACCTGGTTGATTTTTATTTCGATACAAAAATTACAAACGACCTTGCAGCGCGATTTATTTTTGGTCATCTCAGCGCACACTTTTCTGACGACGGAATTGTTGAACTAGGAAACAGCCCCTTAAGTTATGTGCGGGATTATATTGGTTTATCGGGTCAGTATAAAATTGATCCACTCAACGGAAAAATATATTTCACCGGTTTTTATAATTTCCATAATGAACCTCCGCGTGATAAACATTCTACTTTTCAATTTGGGTTCGATGCAGGGCATTATTTTCTTAAATCCTTAAAAGCATATTTTGCTTTTGATATTAAAATAAAATCGGAAGTGAATAACGGCACAACTCAAAGTTTTCAAGCGGGAGTAATTTTTCCATCAGAGCAGAGATTTAAGTTTAGGCTGGCTTTTACTCACCGGCGCGGATTTGAAGAACGAGGTCAATTATATTATCTGAAGGATATTAAAAACTCACTCGGGATTTATATAGATTTTTAATCATGACAAAAAAAGTAATAATACTATTGCTGCTTTTTACTTTTTGCGGAAATTCTCAAACTGTTTTTGCACAAGAGGGTTCCGCGAAGACCAACACCACGTTTTTCAATAAAAAAAATATGTCTCTCGTCGGGTTGTCGGGCATATATGCTGTAAGTATTGTACACTCGTATTACATGTGGTGGCATAATAATTCTCGCCAATTTCATTTTTTTAATGAATGGGGCTGGGTAGATGAACCGGGGGCGTTAGGTTTAGACCGGGTTGGGCATTTTTATACCTCCTACTTTTTTTATCACACACAAAAAAATCTACTTGAATGGGGCGGTCACTCAAAAGAATTTTCACTCTGGTTTTCTGCCGGACTTGCGGCGGGGTTTGCCGTTATTATTGAAGTCGGCGACGGATTTTCTACTTACGGTTTTGATCACAAGGATTTAATTTTTAATCTAAGTGGAGTTGGTTACGGAGTCCTCCAAGATTACTTTCCGGTTTTGCAAAATTTCAAATTCAAATGGAGTTATGTTCCGCCCGGCGGCTATAAATTTCCCCCAAAATTTACTGAACATTACGATGGACACATCTACTGGTTAACAATAGATATTCATAATCTCTTCAAAGATTCATTCGGAAAATATTTTCCCAAATTTGTTCAGCCGGCAATTGGATTTAGTTTGGCTGATAACGGCAGCAGAAGGGAATTTGTAATTGGACTGGATTGGAACTTCAATTTCTTGTTTGAAAACTCAAACGAAGATTGGAATTTTCTTGGAAAAACGCTTGATTTATACCACTTTCCCGCACCCGGCATAAAGTATTCCCCGTCACGCAAGCCCGAATATCGTTTACTTTTGATGAATTAATTTCTTATACTTAAAACCTTTTTTGAATTTTGGTAATGATAAAATAGATTTTTATTGCAATATTGTTTTATAATAGATTATAAGTTCTAGGTTAAATGAAACGGATTTTAATATTAGGTTCAACAGGCTCTATCGGTATTAACACTTTGGAAGTAATTAGGAAATTCCCCGATAAATTTAAAGCCGAATCCCTTACCGTAAATTCAAATATCGACCTGCTCGAAAAGCAAATCCATGAGTTTCATCCCGCCAAAGTAGCTGTTAAAAATATAGAAAAAGCTAAAGCATTAAAAAAGAGAGTCGGAAGTAAATGTGAAGTTTTATCCGGTGAAGAAGGATTGATCGAAATTACGAGAGATGGAAATTATGATGTACTTGTTTCCGCACTTGTCGGTTTTGCCGGATTAGCCCCAACAATTGAAGCGGTAAAATTAGGTAAGCGAATAGCGCTTGCAAACAAGGAAACTCTTGTGGTTGCCGGAGCAATAATCACAGATCTTGTGCAGAAACATGATGCCGAAATTATTCCAGTCGATTCCGAACACAGCGCAATTTTTCAATGCCTTGTTGGTGAAAAAGTAAGCGAAATTAGAAAGCTGATATTAACCGCATCTGGCGGACCCTTCTTCAAACTGGAAGAAAAAGAATTTAACGGAGTTACGGTTGCGCAGGCATTAAATCACCCAAATTGGGATATGGGCAATAAGGTTACCATTGATTCCGCAACGATGATGAACAAAGGGCTGGAGGTTATTGAAGCTCATTGGCTGTTCAACCTATCTCGCGAAAAAATTGAGGTTGTCGTTCATCCGCAGTCAATTGTTCATTCAATGGTGGAATTTATTGACGCCTCAATCAAGGCGCAGTTGAGCACACCCGATATGAAGCTGCCGATTCAGTATGCGCTATCCTTTCCCGAAAGATTGGAAAGTGAATTTGTGACAACAAATTTTCCTCAGTTGGAAAAACTTACTTTTTATGAGCCGGATTTAGCAAAATTTAAGTGCCTAAAATTAGCCTACGATGTTTTGGAACTCGGCGGAACAAATCCGTGTATATTGAATGCGGCGAATGAAATTGCCGTTGATGGTTTTTTGAAAGAGAAAATTAAGTTTAACCAGATTCCCGATGTAATTAATGAATCGCTTGAGAACATTCGGAATCATACTAAATTGGAGTTGGACTCAATTTTTGAATGTGATGAGAGCACTCGGAAGTTTGCTCATTCTTTTATTAACAAGGAGTATTAATTTTAATGGATTATATTTTTTATTTCGGCGTTACAATTTTAATATTGGTTTTTGTTCATGAGTTTGGACATTTCGCCGCTGCAAAATTATGCAAAATGCGAGTTGATGTTTTTGCCATAGGGTTTGGAAAAAGATTAATTGGATGGAATAAAAAAACAGGTTTCTCAGCAGGCAATTTGCCCAAAGATTATGATGGTGAAGGTGATACTGATTATCGAATTTGCTTATTACCATTAGGCGGCTATGTTAAAATTGCCGGAATGGTAGATGAAAGTTTTGATACAAAATTTAAGGATATGCCACCAAAACCTGATGAATTTAGAGCAAAGCCAACCTATCAAAAATTGTTTGTAATTACCGCCGGGGTTATGATGAACTTAACTTTGGCAATTGGAATTTTTGCAGGTATAAATTATTTCAAAGGCAAGCAAGTTGCTAAAACTACAACCGTTGGTTACTTAACCGAAAATTCCGCCGCTGCTGAAGCAGGTTTTGCCCCGGAAGATAAAATTATTTCTGTAAATGGAAATGAAGTTAGTAATTGGGACGATGTTGTAAATCAGCTTCTATTTGAAAATTTTGGCAATGAGCTGAAGATTGATGTAATCCGCAATGGCGAAAAAACAATTTTAACAATTCCTCACAATACAGTCATTGATAATTCCGAAGAAGGATTTTTTCTACCGTTTGCTGAATGGAAGCCTTCGATTAGCGGAGTATTTGAAAACTCGCCGGCAGAGGATGCGGGGTTCAAGAGTAATGATATTTTCCTTTCATTAAACAATATTCCTGTAAAAAGAAGCGCTGAAGTAATTGAGATTATTTCCTCACACCGAGATACTGAAATACCTGTAACTGTGTTGAGGGGAGCAGATACTGTAACAACTGCAGTTAAACCCGGCGCAGATGGAAAGATTGGAATTAGTATTCAAGAAGCATACACCGGACCAATTGAATATAAAACTTATGGCATGTTTGCGGCAATCGGACAAAGCTTTAACAACATCGAATACATTACAACTCTAACATTTACAATGTTTAAAAAAGTAATTGTCGGTGATGCCGAGTTGGGCAAAACATTTGGCGGTCCCGTTAAAATTGCTGATATGGCTGTTCAGTCTGCGGAAAGAGGAATTGAATTTTTCTTAAACTTTTTAGCAATGCTTAGCTTAAGCTTGGCAATAATTAATATTATGCCTTTCCCCGTTTTAGATGGCGGGCATTTTATAATTATTTTAATTGAAGGAATACTTAAAAAAGAACTTCCGATTAAGATAAAAATAGCAATTCAAAATACAGGGTTTGTTTTACTCTTAATGCTGATGGTGTTTATCATCTACAATGATATAATAAATTTGTAGTTAGTTTTACTTACAGCCCAAAATTTAAAAACCCAACATATTTGTTGGGTTTTTTATTAAAACTCTTTTATTTAGATTTGCCTCAATCCAGCTTAAACTGAATTGGAATTGTTACCGAAACTTTAACCGGCTTTCCATCTTTTGTACCCGGAGTAAATTTTGTTTTTCGAATTGCTTTCATCGCAGCTTCATCACAGCCGGAGCCCACACTTTTTTTAACAGATGTTTTAACAACATTTCCGTTTTCGTCAATTGTTGCTTCAACATAAACCTTGCCTTGTACGCCGGCTTTTTTTGCTTCATCCGGGTAAACAACGTTTTTGGCAATCGCCATAATTCCGCCCACCGGTGATGGCATAACATCAGCATCTTTGGTTTGTGCAGATTGGTTATAGTTTAACGCGAGTAAAAATACTATTGAAAACAGCACTGTGATTTTGTTTAATGGTTTCATAAAGAATCCCCCCATTAATGTTTTTTGAAATAAGTAGTTAATTATTGCAGCTTAAATAAAATTGGAATTGTTACTTGAACTTTTACAGCTTCTCCCCGCTGTCTACCTGGTTTAAACCTTGACTGCATAACTGCTTCCATAGCGGCTTGATCACATCCAGCCCCGATCCCCCTGATTATTTGAGTACCTACAACATTTCCCTTTTCATCAATTAGGGCTTTTACAAACACTTTCCCTTCAATTCCCGCCCTTTTTGCTATTTCAGGATATCGAACCTTTTGAGCAATCTTAGCTATTCCGCCAATTGGCTCGGGCATTTGTTCTACAGTCATGAAAAAGTCGGATTCATTAATATCCCTCATTCCAATTTCCAATTTCTTTTCGTTATATGACTCAACGTCGACATGTTTTCGAAAAAGATTCTTACCTCCAGGTCCCTTATATCCAAAAAACACTACACCACCTTCCGTTTTTATAACGGAACCACGGAAATCAAGTACATATTTAACTGCTTTTCTATTTTTAAGAGCCGGAATAAATTTCCACTTTGCTGCTATTTCAGCAAAGTTACGATCCAATTTACCTGGATCCGCTAAAACTGTTGTATCTACCATATAATCTGTTGGGTCGGTGCTCTTAAAAATATTTTTAATTTTTTCAACCTTACCTTTTTCAGAGATAAACACTTCATAATAAATAGGTACTAATATTGATTTCCCACCATCAGTTGGCAAATATTGCCTAACCATTTCAATCATTTGGTCTCCCAACTTCTTCATATAGGAAGTGTCCACAAAAGCAGGTATACGGTTCACCTCAAAATCTCTATGGTACTCCACTTCATTATTTTTTATTATTTCAATCTTTGTTTCTTCATTACAACTGATTAAAAAAACTACAGTGATTAATAAAATGACCAACTGTTTCATATTTCCCTCACAATTTTGTTTGTTCAACAGTAACCTTGTAATCCAGCTTACCTTCCACCTCGGCTGCTGGTAATGTATTGAAAAGCAGCTCAATCATTTGATTTTGCGTATTTACTTTTTCAATTGTTGTTTCCAATTTTTGTTTGTACTCATTATTACTCGTATAAAAGAAAATAGATACAATGAGCAAAACTGCAGCAGCGGCATAAGCGGCTAATGTATAATTCCACTTTCGGAAAAATGAGTTGTTCCGCTCCTCACTCACATCCCCAACCGACAAAAGAATTCTTTCCTCAAGCTCGTTCGGTATTTCTTCAAATGATTCTTGAATAACATTTGTTATCCGGCCGCAGTCCTTAAAATATTCCCGCGCTTTTTCATCATCCGAAAGTTGACTAAATAGAAAAGCTTCTTCGGCTTTTGTTAACTCGCCGTCAAAGTATGTATTAATTTTTATTTTTAATTCTTCTGTATTCATTTTAAAACCTCGTGTATTTCAATTTTTATAGTAATGCTATTCCTTGTCATTCCGGCACGACTTAAGCCGGAATCTAATTTTTACTTTGAGATTCCCGCTAGAAACATGCGGGCATGCCTGTCGGCAAACATGAATGATTTGGGTTTGGTAAATTACAATTCAACCTTCCTCAATAAACTAATTAATTTTTGTCGAGTTTTATAAAGTCTGCTCTTAACCAAACTCTCCTCAATCTCCATAATTCCAGCGATTTCTTTGTAGCTTAATCCGCCGTATTCCTTTAGCAAATAAACTTCCTTCTGATCATCCGGTAAATTATTTAGTTCGTGTAAAATCAAATTTTTTAATTCTCGTTTTTCAAATTCCACTTCCAAATTTTCCGAAGAGGGTTTAATCAGTTCATCAGCATCCAAAACATTAAACTGATCGGCTTTCACTTTTTTACTTCTATAAAAACTATAAACATCATTCCGTGCTGTTTTGAAAAGCCAATAGCTTATGCTGTTCTTGTTTTTTATCAAATCCATGTTTTCAAATAGCTTTAAAAATATATTTTGAACAATATCTTCGCAGAGCATTTTATCCGAAACCATTTTAAGAACGTAGTTGTAAATCCTCAGCTTATATTTATTATAAGTGATGGTAAATTCTATTATCTTTTTCGGAGTCTCTTTCAATACGATAGTCTCAGTTTATTATTAAAGATGAACGAGTTATCAAAAAGTTGCCTGAAGGAAAAAATTAATTTATTAAAGTTAATCAATTTTGATTTTGATTACTTTATCTACAATTTTGTTCAAAAAAAATATTGCTTTGGATACTACCTTTATAATTACAGCAATCATTCTATTTCTTGCCGCTTTTACGCAGGGCTTTTCCGGTTTCGGATTTGCACTTGTTTCAATTCCTCTGCTCTCACTGTTTGTTGATATTAAGTATGCGATTCCCCTTGGCGCGCTGAGCGGATTTGTTGTAAATGTTTACCTGGCATTCGAGTTGCGAAAACACATTAAGTTTTTTGAACTCAAAAATCTGCTGATCGGTTCGGTGGTTGGAATTCCAGTTGGCGTTTACATCCTTTCGGAATTTGACCCCTATCAATTAAAACTGATTCTTGGAATAATTGTCCTTTCTTTTGTGGCTTTAACATTGGGCAACTTTATTAAAACAAAAGATATTGATAGACGATGGGGATATTTATTCGGATTGCTTTCGGGAACATTTGGCGGGGCTTTTAATACTAATGGTCCGCCTGTGTTAATTTATTTTTATCTGCACGGTTGGGATAAGCTGAAATTCAAAAGTATGATAACGGGTTTTTTCCTGATAACATCGATACTAATTGTCACCTCGCATGCGGTAATCGGACTAACAACAAAAATAATTTTTTATGATTTTCTATTACTCCTTCCTGCAGTTTTACTTGGAATTATTTTAGGCACTAATCTATTTAAAAAAGTTTCTTCAGAACTTTTTAAGAAGATTGTTCTCGCTGCTTTGATAGTAATTTCATTTATGCTGATTTTTAATTAGATTTAATGAGGGTTACAACAAAACATAAGGTGTATTAATGAAATATATATTAGCAATTCTTTTAATTCCATTTCTCATTCAAGCCCAAGATTCAACAGCAACCGAGAATTATGAATTGAAAATTGAAAAGGCATACAAAAACGCAATGAAGGGAGTTTATTGGGCGCTGGATAATATTCCCGACTCCAAAAGCAAAATCTCAAATGACTTAATTAGCGAAGATAAACTTACCGCTGAAGTGTCATTGGAAAAAGAAGTAAACGGTGTTCGCATTAATGCAAAGGGGTTTTACAATTCCTATGAAGTCGAAATTAGAATTTATCGTTCGAATGATTCGCTGCGAAAGGAAGGGCATCTTTAAACTTATGTGAAAAGGGAAAGGTGAAATGGCAGAGGTAGGGCGGTAATAGAGTAATCGGTAATCGAAAATATTTAATTTGTAAACTCAATTAAGTTTAACATAAAATATCCGTCAGAAGACAAAAAATGAAAAGTATTTTTTTGCTTGCAGTATTTTTATTCTATTCTTGTGATAACAAAGATGTTAGATTGCCATTAGAATTATCAGGGTGCAAAAGCATCTCAATGACTAATTATTTTAAATCTACTGCAGAGCTTTATGATACTTTAAGTGTAAGTAAAAGTTATTTAAATGTGAATAAAAAGCCGTATAAATTTATTAAAATAAAAAAGATTGAAAAGGAAGCAGCCCCGTTAGTCTCATATTACAAAGAGCGTTATTTTAAAGAACACCGTGTCTCAAATTTAGATGGGGCAACAGGAAAGTTTTTTCAATGGGCATCACATTTGCATCCAAATATTGACAACTTATTAATGGTGGATAGCACAAAAGAATTAATCACTTTTCTTTATATCGATCCCAAATATGATGCCGGACTTGGTGGTTATTGGATAGCCTTTTCAAAAGACAACGGAATTATTTGGGAAAAACATTATACCGGTTTATCAATGAATTATCCTTATCACATCAAACCAAATTCAAAATTGCGGATGTGGAAAAATAGAACCACTTTACAATTTGAAGTTGCGATTGTTAAAAATGTTGGTGTAAAAACAAATCATTGGATATCGCCAAATTTTATTACCGTAAAGGACAGTTTATTAGTGGAATTTAAATTGAGCGATATCGCTCGCGATAGTGATGGAGATGGATTATCTGATATACTCGAAAAGAAATTCTTATTAAACCCAAGCGAAAAAGATACAGATATGGATGGAATAGATGATTTTAGTGACACTAATCCGAGGAATAAACTTCAAAAATCTGAGCTATATTCCTTCTATAAATATATTTTAAATTCTTTTATATACAAAGAAAGGTTCTTGTCCAAATCTGACAGCTCGGTTAAATATGAAAGTGATAATAAAATTTCAGTTGATATGAAGATAATCTTGTCTGACAATGAGGATGTTTTGGGCATTCATCCAACTTCCGGTAAAATTACAGTTCTAACAAATAAAGAGTACCGGTTATATATGCAAAAATATCCTTCAAGCGCTTCTATTAGAAGAATATCACCATTATTTAAATGCGACACTCTTAAAAATGTTTACAAAATTTTGATTTCAAATAATACCAGTTCGCAATCAGTTTATTTAGAAAAATCAAAGGGTGATTGGATTATTAAGCCTGGAATAATGGCTGTTCAATAAAGCTTTAGAGTTCCGGAGTTAAATTATTTATAAAAATCTCTTCACAAAAAACAGTTTCACTTTAAAAACTCAATTGCCTTATCATGCACACGAGGTACTGTAGCAATAATACTCTCTCTTTCCAAAGGACTCCCGCCCGAATAGTTTGTAATCTTTTCGCAGGACCTTCAATTATTGGTATCAAATAAATCTGATCCTATGTTGCACTTTTGGGGTTGGGAAACACCTTTAAACATTTTGCAGCAATTATTTATTTCAATGTATTTTTTATACTTTTAATGTTTAGAATTACAATAACTCGTTTAATGAAATCAATAATTTTATTCCCGTTCAGATTTCTATACAAAATATATATTTTAATATGTTTTGTGCTACTGCTCATTTTTCTATTTCCATTTCTACGCTTTTTTTTATCTAAAAAGAAGCGCTTTCCTTCAGCCTTTAAAATCAGTAAGATCTATGCAAAACTGTTTATGTTTTTCTCTGGCGTAGTGCTAAAAGTTAAGGGAAAGGAATATATACTTAAAGATCAGCCATTTTTAATTTGCTCCAACCATAGCTCCTATATGGATATTCCATGTTTGTACTCAATGTTTGATCAATACTTTGTATTTACCGGCAAAAAGGAAATTGAAAAGTGGCCTCTGTTCCACATTTTCTATACATCCGGAATGAATATATTAGTTGACAGGCATAACAAAATGGGATTGATAAAAAGTTTTAAGAGAATGATGAAAGTAATTGACGAAGGGCATCCATTAGTGATTCTTCCTGAGGGAACAATTTCAAAGGAAGCTCCAAAACTAGGAGAATTTAAAACGGGATCTGTTTCATTGGCTATTCAAAAAAACATTCCAATTTTACCAATAACGTTTACAACAAATTGGAAAAGGCTGCAGCGCAAAGGGCTATTTAAAGGTAAAGCCAGTCCAGGAATTGCAGAAGCGATTATTCATCCACTAATTTCAACAGACGGATTAAAAAAAGACGATACTGAGGCACTGCAGTTAAAACTTAGAGATACCATAAATTTGCCATTGCGTGAGAAATATGGAGTTTAAAAATTTATTTTTCCCACCTGAAGAGAGCTAATTTTAATTTCTTGAGCCGTCACTCTGAATTTATTTCAGAGTCTCCGGATTGCAGACTTATACATAGTTTAGATTCCGAAATAAGCTTGCCTGCTGCAAGCAGGTTCGGAATGACAATTACCGTGAGGATTCCACCTGCACATCAATAAGAATTATCACTTCAATAGCTCTATCACTTTTTCATGCACGCCCGGAGCTGCGGCGATAATGCTTTCCTCTTCCAATGGGCTTCCGCCGGAATAGTTTGTGATCTTTCCGCCCGCACCTTCAATTATTGGTAGCAATGCAAGCTTGTCCCATTCGGACATAATCGGGTCGATCATGATATCGGCATAGCCTGTGGCGACTAAATAGTAGCCGTAAGCATCGCCCCAATTTCTGTAGAGAAAACATTTTTTAACAAGCGCATCAAACTTTTGCTGATCTTGATAATTGCCAACATTAAAATGATCGGTGGTAAGTAGAATGGCATCTTCCAATTTATCACACCCTTTTACTTTTGTAGGTGCTCCATTTAGCTCGGCTGTGTTTCCATCACCGATTAAAAACTCATTTAATATTGGCTGATTGATTACGCCTAATACTGGCTTGCCGTTTTTAAGAAGTGCAATCAGTGTTCCAAAACTTTGTGCCCCACAGATGAAACTTTTTGTGCCATCGATTGGGTCGAGTATCCACTTGTATTCCGCTGTTGGATTAAACTCTCCAAACTCTTCCCCTAAAATTCCGTGTTGAGGAAATTCCTTCTTGATCATCTCCCGCATAATTTCCTCGGCGCGTTTATCTGCAATAGTAACGGGGCTTTCGTCTTCCTTCCGTTCAATATTTACATTCGTACGGAAATATTTTTTTATAATTGCAGCACTTTTTAATGCTAGCAGTTTTGAAAATTCTTTATACTCTTTTAATTCTTGTTTATCCATATCAAGCCAATTTAAAAATGTTAATTGGTTTTTCTCTCCCTTTAACTTCAACGTCACCAAGAGGTGTGTTTTGAATATCGGTAATACTAAGTTCGTTCATTACTTCTTCAGATATTAAAACTTGTGAATTATAAATTTTATTTAATTGCTCAATTCGAGATGCCAATATAACAGTATTGCCCGAAATAGAATATTGTTTTCGTGCGGCGGTTCCTACGTTTCCGGCAACAACATCACCGGCGTGTATTCCAATCCCGATCTTAGTTTCTATAATTTCTTTGGAATAGTTTTTCATTTCTAAAAGCTCAATTATTTCCAAAGCGGCACTTACTGCGTTATCGGAATTATTACCGATTGAAACCGGCGCCCCGAATGTTGCCATAAAGCCATCACCTAATATTTGATTTACTATTCCGTGATGTTTATTTACCGACTCGATCATAAATCCAAACACTGAATTTTGATACGCAACAATATCCTCAGGTTTTTTGTTCTCGGAAAATGGAGTGAATCCGCGGATGTCTAAAAACATAATCGAGACATGCTTCTGCTTACTTTTCAATTCACTTTCTTCACCAAGTAGTTCATCGGCAATTTCCTGCGATACTTGCTGACTGAATAAATTTGCAATTCTGTTTCTCTCAATAATGGTTTTGTGCGTGCTGTAAATTCTTTTTCGTAATTGCATAGCAACAACCCCAGCCATTACTCCGCTAAGTAAAATTGCAATTGCTTTTCCAATATAAATGAAGGGCTCGTGCAAAATAGTTACAACGGAGTTTGCCGGAGCGGAGCTTAATGCATAAAACACAGCTAAGCTATACTCAATGGCTGCGGCTACTCCGGCAGTTATTGAAATTTTTATATCGAGACTGAGTGTTGTCAGAATCAGTATCACAAAATAGAAAAGAACAACCGGCGTTGATAAAACAAAAAGATTGTTGTAGTAAAATATTAGTATCGCAAGGATTACGGTAGGAACACTGATCTCTCCGATTACATTTAAGTAGCGAATACCGTTGTTTACCTTCCCACCTTTTTCAATTGTCCGCTTAATGAACATTCGTATGTTAAATTCTCTAATTACAAAAATAGCGAGAACAGCAAGCATCCAATAAAATGGCGTAAGGGATTTAAAATTGCTGACAAAAAATGATTTAAATAATAGCAGCAAAGTTAAAAAGCCTGTAAACAAAACTATGCCTACAACACCAAGGAGTGTTGCTTTCAATTTTTCGTTAATTAATATTTCTTTCGATAAAGCTTCTTCGAGAAATTTTTCGCTGTCAGGCATAAATTTTTACTATTTAATTATTTAACTGATTTCCAAAATATTTTAATTATGTATAAATGCCAATAAAAGATTATCAAGTTAAAGGATATAAGGTTCGAAAGTTCGAAGGTTTGAAAGTTAGGTGATTAAATGGTTTAATGATTTTTAGTTCAATAATCTAGCATGCAGTTAAACTTCTCCCCCTCTAAACTCCGATACTTCTAGACTCCTATACTTCTAGACTCCTATACTTCTTTGCGTATAAACGTTTCAAAGTAAATATTGTATATTTGCAAATTGAAATTTTTAGCGAAGAATGGAAATATTAAATACTAATAAAGCCGAAATAAAAAAAGCCGCTCAAATTATTAAAGCTGGCGGACTTGTTGCATTCCCTACCGAAACAGTTTATGGTTTGGGCGCTGATGGTTTAAACCCAATTGCCGCGGCAAAAATATTTGAAGCAAAGAATCGCCCCTCATTCAATCCCTTGATACTGCACATTTCAAAAATTGAACAGCTAAAAGAAATTGGCGAATGTAGAAATCCGGCGATTGAAAAACTGGTCGCTAAATTTTTCCCCGGACCGCTAACCTTAGTAATTCCTAAAAAGGAAATTGTGCCTGATATTATTACGGCCGGTAACGAAACTGTTGCGGTGAGAATGCCGGATCATCCGGTTGCTCTAGAGCTTATCGAATTAGCCGGAACACCAATAGCTGCACCGAGTGCAAATGTTTTTGGGCAGTTGAGTCCAACCGATGCACAGCATGTTATTAATCAACTTGGCGATAAAATCGATGCAGTCATCGATGGGGGTAAATGCAAGGTTGGTGTAGAATCAACAATATTAGAAATTACTGAAAAAGAAATATTTTTACTCAGACACGGCGGGTTATCGGTAGAAGAAATTGAAGAGACGGTTGGCAGAATAAAAATAAAAGAGCATGACGTAAGCAAGCCTAACTCACCCGGACAATTGCTCCAGCACTATTCGCCAAATATTCCTTTGAGAATTTTGACTGATGAAATTTTGCTGGAACACAAAAACAAAAAAATTGGCGCTCTCTTTTTCAAAAAAAATAATTATGATTATAATTTTGAATCTGTAATGTTTCTTTCACCCGATGGAGACTACAGGGAAGCAGCGGCAAACTTTTTTTCCATGCTTCATCAATTTGAAAAGGAAAATATTGATATGATAGTTGTTGAACCGGTTGAAGAAATTGGTTTGGGCAGGGCAATTATGGATAGACTAAGGAAAGCTGAATACAAGTATAAATAATTTGTAAAATATTTTTAGAAAACATTCAGCAGTTTTAACGACATAATTAAAATCGCGGTAATTAAAATACCTTTAATCAACTTCTCACCCTTTTTAACGGCAAGTTTTGCAGACCACCACGCGCCGAAAGCATTTCCGGCGGCAAGCACTAATCCAAGGGGCCAATTGACATTGTCGGTGACAATAAAAATTATTAATGCTGGAAAAGTATAAATCAGCACGATGAAAACTTTATGCATATTTACTAGAACCAAATTTATACGCATCAAATACTGCAGCGCCGCCATTAGTAGAAAACCAACTCCTACTTGAATAAATCCGCCGTAAAACCCAATTCCGAACATAGCTAAATATACGGCCCTCGATGTTTTCTGCTCGGCATCGTTATCAGTATCGTTTTTCTTTTTGGGAACAATCATGCTGATAATTATTCCTATCATTACGATAGCTAATATTTTTTCGAACAACTCGCCGCTTATGCGAACAGCAAACAAGGCTCCAATAATTGCTCCGGGCAGAGCAAACAATGCCATCTTAAAACTTATTTTAAATTCAGAGTATTGTTCATTTTTAAAACTTTTAATTGCGGAAATATTCTGAATAAAAATTGCAATTCGGTTTGTTCCGTTTGCCACGGTTGCATCAAGACCAAGAAAAATTAAAATGGGAAGAGTTATTGAGGAACCGCCGCCAGCCATTACATTAATAAACCCGGCAATTGTGCCTGCGGCAAAAAGAATGAGAATAGAAGTAATTTCGGGCAACAGATTTCCTATAATTTTTTATCAATTAGTTAAAAATATAATAAGCCAGGGAGAATAAAAATCATATTTTTGATTGATTAAGAACGATTGCAAAATAAACTTTTTAGTATTACTTTCGATAAGGTATTAGAAAAGAAATTTTTACGAATATTATTTTACAACAACAAACGGAGCAAAAATGAAAATTCTAAATATAAAATTAGCCCTTGCCTTGTTATTGTCGGCATTAATGTTTTTATCGGTTGGCTGCAACAAGGATGACGAGAACAATCCTACCGGCGGAAATGTTACGGCAGGCGGTTTAACCGGCACTTGGAGTTTATCAGAAGCAACAATTAATCCCGGCACCGATTCAGCACAGGTGTTTAATCAAACATTGTTGCAGTTAGCAGGAGTCTCAATGGTTCTTGTTGTAAATGAAGGCGGAACTTACTCAATAACTACCGCAGATTCAACCGGACCGTCAACCGAAACAGGAACATGGTCGGTTTCAGGTAACAATATTACAATTACCCCCACCGGGGATACTGGCGAAACACTTCCGTTTAGCTTAGATGGAAATAGCTTAACATTAACAGTAGCTGCGTTAGAGTTTGGGGAGGATATTTTTCCGGCGATACTTAAGTTTACAAAACAATAGATTGTTAATAATCGACAGCTGTTTTTTCCGGTCTTAATGATTTTACAGCATTTGATAAAAAGCCGGGCAGTACCGTTTTTCTTGTAAGGGGAATGCTGTCCGGCTTTTCTAATAATTTCAGCATTTCAAAATATTTTTCCTCTCCGTATTTGCTTACAACCTGCTCTTTTCTATCCGGTTTTCTAAAATGATAATACATACTTGCGGGATCAGCCTCGGGGTGAAATTGTGTTCCAACGATCTCATCTGAAATTCTTACTGCCATCATTGCCCTTTCAAATTCAACATGCGGGCGGTCCTTTTCCAGACAAATTATTTTTGCACCAAGCTCATTCATCACCTTTTCATTTGGCTGAATTACCTGCCAATCTCTAAAGTCAGCGGCAAAAAATGGGTCGGGCAATCCGTTTAAGATCGGGTCACTTTCTCCATCCCCGGTTATATGGATTGGCATCACGCCAAATGATTTTGAGTTGCGTGAAGTTACATCGGCAAACTTAAAATACCTTGCCATTATTTGGAACGAGTGGCAAATATAAAAAACGTGTTTTTTAGAATCGGCATGGTTTTGATTATTTGACCAAATTTTGTCCATCAATTTAAAGTAATCTTTTTCCCAGGATTTGCCTTTCCCTTCAAATGGGTCCCCCGGCCCGCCGGATGAAATGTAAATATCGTACGAATCGTCAGGCACTTCATTTTTATATCTTGAATCGTAAATCTTATAATCAATTGGTATGTCAGGAAAATTGCAATCAGTTTCATTCAAAATATCCTGTATACAGCGCATCCCCTGGTTCGGTTCATTATCATATAAATCAATTACGGCAACTTTTAACACATTACTATTCAAATCTATTTCCTAACTATAATTTCTAAATTATTTTTATATTGGCTGAAAATATACTAAATATCCGAATTTGGTTCTACATAAAATAAAATCAATATGATTGTGAAGGATGGTTAAATCAGCAATTCTATATCCCCTTCATTTTATTTATTTTATTGTTGTTAAAATTATTCAGTATGAAATTAGTTTTCCATTATTAGAAATACAAACAATAAGGTGAAAAATTGGATAGCATTAAAGCATTTGTAAAAACTACACTGCTCGGTGGAACTTTAATTGTTCTTCCGGTAGTAATTTTGATTTCTGTTTTTGGCTGGCTCTATGAATTTATGTCCGACAAAGTTAAACCTCTTACATATCTCTTGTCGGAAACAGTTCAACGTCAGGAAGTTCTTGCTTCGGTACTGGCGTTAATAATTATTCTACTCACGTTTTTTATAGTGGGCTTAATTGTTAAAACCAGATTTGGGCGATATTCATTTGAGTACATTGAACAAAAATTTTTGTTTAGGCTGCCCCTTTATAAAATAATTAAGGATACCACTTTACAACTTCTTGGGAGTAATAAAACACTATTTAAAAGTGTTGCGTTGGTTAAACTTTTTGGCAGCGATACACGAATGACAGCCTTCATTACTGAAGAACATGACGACGGATCTTTCACAGTTTTCATACCATCCGGTCCCGCTCCAACTGCCGGGTTCATTTACCATGTGTCAAAAGAGAATGTGCAAAAAATCAATTACCCAACAGATAAAGCAATGAAAACAATATTCAGTCTTGGTGCAGGTTCAAAAGAATTATTGGAGAGTGTTGATTCGAAAGGAGTTTAAAATATTTTTAATTATGGCAAGCAGTGGGCGATTTACAAAATCGCCCTAAAAAAATTAATTTAGATGAATAGCTTCAATTAAATTTAATCCTGTTTTAACATTATAGTTTTCAATAACCTTTTTACTTAACAGGTTTCCCGCATCACCAATAAAACGAATTTCGATATTATGTTTGCCCTGATCAATTTCATATTCCCCGACAAAAGAATAACCGGGCATTGTACGCCATGACCGCAGGTCAGCATTTTCGGTAGCATCCGAAGCAGCATTTGCAATGCCAACGAGAATATCACCTAATAATCCGTTGGCTTCTTTTTTTATGCTTCGTCCAAGCGCCGAGGTACTTAATCCTTTTGCCACCGCTCGAGTAATGGTTTTGAAGAAAACTAAACTTTTGTTTGATTCAAAAGTTTTGCGAGCAACGTTGCTCATGTTTTCTAGCAGTTCCAATTCACCGTAGCTTTCACCGTCTACCAAAACTTCAATACTGTAAACCTCTGTTCCTTCTTCAACGAGAGTGGGAAATTCAAATTTGAAATTCCATCCGTATTTTATACCGGGAATTGGAATAGGCTGAATATGAAAATCGGTTGGATCTGAAATTACAACATAGTCATCAAAGGTAGTTATTCTAGCCCCAACCGCCTCTTTGGTCGGTCCGGTTCCCGCAAATGCTAATACGTTTAGCAAAGTTTCTTTCTCTGATGTTGTATTGCGAACCGCGGAAGGCATTTCATAATTGTAAACATCCGGGTAAGTTTCCCACGCTTCTTTCAATTTTTCTAAAGAAATTCTGCTATCGTCAAAGCTTCCATCTGCGCGGTAAACTAAATGACTTAAATAATGAGAAAGAGCATTGTTATAATAATCTAAATCCTCAGCTTCAATTTCAAATTTCTTATCTTCGGAACTGTTGAGAGCGGCTAAATCTTCTTCGAGTTTTACTTCATAATATTTTAGCTTATTATTTACCCGCTGAGATTCAACGTACGCACCATCAAAATCTTTAAGCTGTAAATAATTAATCGCTTTGAAAATGTTTATGTACAAATTTTCATAAACTTCACCGCTGTATGCCAAAGCATTGTCATTCAGCAGCATTGAAAACGCAGCTTTGGAAATGCTTTTAGTGTAAAGGTCGTCAATAGCTTGTTCAGCTTTTTCTAGTTCTTCATTGCTGCGCTTGAAATCACCCTCGTAATGTAAAATTATTCCCTTGTCCAAATGAAGAAGCACTCTGTCCTTATCGGCATACTCGCCTTCAAGTTCTGCGTTATCAATTTTAATTGCGGCTAAATTAAAATCACCATTTTTAAGGTCGGTTAAAATTGGATTATAAAATTCAACATTCGTTTTAATGGAAGCGCAGCCGCTTAAAACCGCAATTATTAATAAGGCTATAAAAATATTAAATCGAATTGTATTCATTAGAGGTAGTTTTATGAATAAAAGAAACAGCCCGGTTTAATGGGCTGTTCTTTGACTTTAATTATAATTCATATTCAGATTGACCAACAAACTTTTTAATTTTTTTGTTTCCAAGCCAAACTTTTTGATTAGTTTCAATATCAATTAATTCTAAATCCACTTGATACAATGTCACTTTGTCACCTTCGTATGCATCTTCGATTGTGTTTATGACACCGCCTAATAAATAGTCAGCACCAAGTTCCTGATAGAATTTTTTCTTAGATTCTTCAGATGAAAATTCCTGCTGATCACCTCGCTCTTCTCTAACCTGCTCTCTTTCTTCTGCAGATGCAACAAAACTAACTTTGCCGGAATTTATTAATTCTCTTTCCATGTCTTTTGTAAAAACATCGATGGCAATATGCTCGCTGCTCTTGTTTCTTACTTTGCCGACTATAACAACGGGTTTTTTTCCATTAGATGTTAAAAAGTCAGTCAGCCAAGGCCGAGCAAGTACATCGGAAATCATGGCTTCAGCAGTTAGTCGGGAATCGGTATCATTCCACTTTCCGCTCAAATCAACAACTTCTTTTGAATCAATTCTTGTAACTTCCCGGCTACTTCCACCGCAACCGTTAAAAATTAAGGTGCTTATTGCAAGCAGTAAAAAATATTTTCCGAATGTTTTCATCGTGTAAAATCTCCTAATGGTTTTATTAAAATATTTAGCTTTAATTTTGTTAAATCAAATATAAGTGAATTTAGAATAAATTAGTTTATAAATTGAAATTACATTTCCTTAAATAAAATTGTAAAATTATACACATGATTTTTTCATTTGTTTCGGAATACAGGTATCAAATAATACTTTTATAAATAAACGAGATTTAAATAGTTGTCCACTTTTCCTCATGGTTTTAAAAATACAGATCATAAATGCAGCGAAGGCGGCGATAATAAAAACTATCCCGTTGAATTTGAATGTGCTTATTCAGGATTAGGCTGGCTGCTTTTTTCGATTGGGATGAGCGCGAAACCAACTCGCGTTGATTTTATCTGCGCCAATTGTAAAGAAATAATTGAATCATCCTCCGCCCCGCAAACACTAAAAAAGTATGTGGGGAGATAATACTATTAATTCGTGTTTATTGGTTTAAAGATTTTTCCGTAATTTAATAATTATAATAATCAGCAATGAAAAACGAGGAAACATAATGTCAAAAGAAATGATACTCGCAAAACAAAAGCAGGCAGTTGAAATACTAAACGAAAAAGATATTGATATGTGGCTCACTTTTGTTCGTGAAACTGGAAATATGCAAGATCCGATGATGGACATGATAGTTGGAACTGGCGCTACTTGGTTTTCCGGATTTATGATCACAAAGAATGGTGACACTACTGCAGTTATCGGCTCGCTTGAAGAAGCTAACATGAAAACGGTAGGAACTTATAAAAACATTGTAAGCTATTTGAAATCCGTAAAAGAAGATCTAGTAAAAGTAATTGAAAAATATGACCCGAAAAAAATCGCGGTAAACTTTTCACGTAATTCAAGTCTGGCAGATGGGTTAACATACGGCTGCTACCTTGAACTGATGGAAATTTTAAAAGACACCCCTTACAAAGATAGATTGGTTTCTTCTGAAGAAATAGTCGGTGCTCTTAGAGGAAGAAAATCTCAAATAGAAGTTGACCATATAAAAAACGCTATTAAAGAAACGCTAATTATTTTTGATGAAGTAACAAATTTTCTTGCGGTAGGAAAATCAGAATTAGATGTAGCAAATTTTGTAAGAAATATTGTTAAGGAACGCGGATTTGATTTTGCGTGGGATGAAGAACACTGCCCTGCAGTTTTCACAGGCCCCGATACTGCCGGTGCGCACGCCGGTCCAACTAACAAACAAATTCAGCCGGGTCATGTAATAAACATGGATTTTGGTGTAAAGATAAATGGCTACTGCTCTGATCTACAGCGCACTTGGTATGTTTTGAAAGAAGGCGAAACCGAAGCGCCGGAAGAAGTAATGAAAGGTTTTAATGTAATTAAAGATTCAATTCAAATGGCAGCTAAAGAAATTAAACCCGGCAAGCAAGGATGGGAGATTGACGACATTGCCCGCAGTTACATTATTAAAAACGGATATGAAGAATATCCTCATGGATTGGGTCATCAGGTTGGTAAAGTTGCACACGACGGCGGCTCAATGCTCGGACCAAAATGGGAACGTTACGGCAACATAATTTATCTTCCGATTGAAGTCGGTAACGTTTTTACGATTGAACCGCGCCTTACAATTAAAGGTTACGGCATTGCCACAATGGAAGAAATTGTTTGGGTAACCGTAGATGGATGCGAATTTTTATCTGAACCGCAGACTGAGATATATTTAGTAAAGCCGTAAAGAGAATTATTGATTGACATTGAGGCGGGGTAAGTTACTCTGCCTTTTGTCATTTTTACTCCTTCTCGGTTTTATACTTACCCATCTAAATAAGACAAAAATGATATTGTCAACTGAATCTAAATTTTAAACTGCTGTATCATCGGAGGATAAATGAAAAAAGTTTTAATGTTTCTATTAATAATAAGCAGCTCTTTATTCGCTCAATATACAACGCCGGGAAGCGGAGTTGACTGGAACATGGATGACCTGGTTACAAACTCTGCGGGAACAGTAACGGGTGCATTCCCTAACTATACCATTAACGAATTAGTAACTGTTTCAGCTAATGATAAAATTAATATTGCGCCCGGAGTGATTGTAAACTTTACAACTGCAAATGCCGGATTTGAAGTTAATGGTTCATTCATGGCAATAGGCACTAACTTAGCTGAAATAACATTTACTTCGCCAACTCCCGATTCAACAGGGGCTTACGAAGGCTTCCGTTTTAATGATACCAGCGTTGACGCGGAATGTATTTTAAATTATGTAAGAACCGAATATGCCTATTATGGTTTGCGCGCTGTTGATGCCTCGCCGACAATTACAAATTCAACATTATACAAATGCCGCAGAGGAGTTCAGCTAAGCAGTTCGGATGCGAATATTATGTTCAATGTAATTGAACGATCCTATGAGTATGGAATTACAATGACGCTCGGCTCTAACCCGGTTATTGAAAATAATGTGCTTGCTTACAATAATACCCAAGCCACTTCTGCAAAAAATCAAATAAGTATTGGTCTGCAAGGCAATAACTCTCCCGAAATTAGAGGCAACACAATTTACGGCGGGGGCGGTGTAAACACCGGCGGCATTAGTCTGTGGGTTAATGGAAGCACAAGTTTTTCATCAGCAATAATTGAGAATAATATAATTTATGATAACAGTTTTGGAATAACTCTTTATGGATCCAGCGGCGGTATGATAGATGCAATTGTTCGAGGAAATGAGATCTACAACAATAATGTTAATCCGAATGCATTAGTGTCAGGCAGCGGAATAAACATTAATGGCGGTTCAGCCAATCAGCCGATAGTTGCGCGCAATAAAATTTACGGCAACTGGTGGGGCATAACAATTCAAAATGGTTCAACTGTGCAAGCGGGACCCGAACCAAGAATCGGCAACCTATTTAATGCAGACACTTCTGACGACGGGTGGAATAAAATTTACGATAACATTCAAGGCGCGAATGCTTTTGACCTATACAACAATTGCACAAATGATATTTTCGCTCACAACAATGATTGGGGTGTTTATGATTCCGCTTCAATAGAAAATAATATTTTTCACAAAGTTGATGACCCCTCACATGGCAGCGTTTTCTTTGTTCCTTATTGGAGCGGAGTTGTTCCGGTTGAGCTTACATCTTTTACAGCTATGGCATCAACTGAAGGAGTATTGCTTAATTGGTCAACAGCAACAGAAGTAAACAATTTGGGTTTTGAGATCGAGAGAAAGGCAGCAGAAAGCTGGGAAAGAATCGGCTTTGTTGCTGGCGCAGGCAGTTCTGTTGAACCGATTGATTATTCATTTATAGATAAAGACAAATTAAAAGGCATCTTAAGTTACAGGCTAAAACAAATTGATTATGACGGTACAACAGAATACAGCAAAGTAGTTGAAGTTACACTTGAGAATATCGTTAAAGGATTTAGCCTTGAGCAAAATTATCCAAATCCATTTAATCCGACGACAAAAATAAAATACAGCAGTCAGGAAGAAGAGTTCACAACACTTAAAGTTTTTGATGTTTTGGGCGGTGAAGTTGCAACCCTCGTTAATAAAGTATTACCCGCTGGCGAACACTCTTTCAATTTCATTGCAGGCGAGCTGCCAAGCGGAATTTACTTTTATACAATTAATGCAGGAACATATTCTCAGACAAGAAAAATGATGATTTTGAAATAAGGCTTGCCCGCCATCCTGTTGGGCGGGAGCTAGTAGTTAGAATTTAGAAGAAAACCAAAAACCTTTTAGTTGCTTTGTGTCCTTTGCGAAACGCTCTGTGATCCTTGCGGTTAAAAGACTTAAACGCGAAGAGCGCAAAAAATAAATTACATTTTATGTCGAAACGTTTTTACGTCTCTACTTCTTTACATTTAAACTTCTCCACTTAAATGCTCAAAAATATTCTCTGCATGGTAGCGGGCGTTCTCAATAAACCATCTGCCCGTTTCCATTCCACCGCATACAACCCCTGCAAGATAAATTCCTTTAATGTTGGTCTCAAAAGTCCCTTCATCATACTTTGGAATTTTAGAACCATCACCGCTAATTTTTATACCGATACTTTCCAAAAATTTTAAGTCCGGTTGATAGCCCGTCATAGCAAGCACAAAGTCATTTGCGATTGTAACCTTACCCTCGGGAGTAAAAATATCAACTTCCTTTTCTCTTATCTCTGTTACAGTTGAATTATAATAAACCTTAATTGAGCCCTCACTGATTCTGTTTTCGATATCGGGCAGCACCCAGTATTTAACATTCTTTTCAAGTCGGTCTTTGTTCAAGACCATTGTAACCTCAGCGCCTCTTCTAAAAGTTTCAAGAGCAACATCAACACCCGAATTACCCCCACCAACAACCAAAACTTTTTGATCAGAGTAAGGATGCGGTTCATTGTAATAGTGTGTTACTTTCGGCAGGTCTTCACCGGGCACATTCATATGGTTTGCAAAATCAAAAAAGCCGGTTGAGATGATAACATTTTTAGCAAAGTATTTTTCCTTATCGGAGGTAACAGTAAAATTGTTCTTGCTGCCGGATATATCTAGTACTTTTTCATAAGTGTTAACTTTTAAATTCCAGGATGTTTTAACTCTACGATAATACTCAAGAGCTTCAGTGCGTGTAGGTTTAACTCCATGAGAAATGAATGGCACATCGCCAATTTCCAATCTCTCCGATGTAGAGAAAAAAACCATGTTAGTGGGGTAACGATAAATAGAATTTACCAGGCACCCCTTTTCAATAATCAAATATTTTAGGTTTCTCTTCTCTGCTTGTATTCCGCAAGCCAGCCCAATTGGTCCGGCACCGATTATTATTAAATCTAATTTTTCAGATGACATAATTTCAATTCTTATTTATATAGGTAAATTGCGCCTTCATTTTTTCCATCGTTAATTATTGTTGTAAAGGTTTCATCCATTTTCACTTCGTAAGATTTTGGATCAAGGTAACGTGCAATAATTTCAACAAAATTGTCTTCGTAAATTCTAAGCTTTGCATAGTTATAAACGTAGCCGTAATAGGGGTGCCCAATCAAAACGGTTTCCGAAGTTGTTACATAAGCTTTTTCGTTTCGGATTGACATCTTAGCGAAGTATTCGAATGTTTGAAATTCCATTCCGCCGATTGCATCGGGGGCTTCAACCGCAACGCTGTCAATTATTAATTCGCATTTGCCATAATGAATAACTGCGCGAACACTTTCGCCAGTATTTAAAGCATCCATCAAGTCTCCAAAATTATTTAGCTGTGTTGTTTGTGCAAAAGATAAAGAATAAAAGAATAGTATTGATGAGACGATTTGAAAGAGTTTCATTGTGATGCTTCCGATTATGATAAAATTAAATTTGTAATTATATAACCCAGTAGAAATGAAATAGCAAACAGTAACCCGAATAATAAAATTTTACGCAGCATGTTTCTCTAATCTTAAATAATTAAATTGAATTAACGAATAAATCTTTAATCACAAAATACAAAAACATGCAAACATTTGAATATCCGCTGCTGGCAAAAATTGTTTATCGCTATGCAAACATTCCTGTATCACTAATTTTATTTATCTATTTTTTGGTCAGCTTAGGCGCACTTACAGAATCTTGGTTTTGGGTTATCTCCGCAATAGTTCATGCTCTGCTTATCTTTTTTGTTAACCGTTACTATTGGCGTTCATATAAAAGCTTCCCTTATAAAATCGAGGCGGATAATGAAAAAATGATCTGCTCAAACTTTTTTATGAGCAAGAAAAAAGTAGAGATAAAGTTGATAGATATTGAATTCCTGCGGGGCGGAATTTTCAGCAACTCATTAACAAAACCGATCTTTATGAAAATCAAAGGGCATGATTCGGAAATTGGTTTTCATTATCATTTAAAAAAGTATAACATTTTATTAACCACAGTACTCAGCAATATTAACCACGACTTATATATTAGCTTGCTGGACAAGATTAAAGATAAGGCGGACGAAAAAAGATTTAAGCGTAAGGAAAAAAAAATTCAAAAAGAGAATAAAAAAAAGTCCCGTTAAAAAGCGGGACTTTTTGTTTAGCAAATTCAAGCTACTACTTAGTAGGATAAACTGCATCCTGAGCTGCTTTTGAAACTCTGAATTTAACTTTATTCTTTGCAGGAATTACAATAGCTGCACCAGTAGCGGGATTTCTACCATTTCTCTTTTTAGTTCTGGTAGTAAAAACTTTTCCTAAACCAGGAATTGTGAAACCTTTTTTAGCTTGTTTGTAAGCTAAGTCATTAAGCTCTAACAAAAAATCATTTGTTAATTTTTTGGTAGTTCCTAATTTTTTTGAAAGATGAGTAATGATATCACCTTTCGTCATTTGTTTGGGGGCTGCTGTAGCCATGAGACCCTCGTTTATTAGTTAATAAATTAGTGCGCAGAAAAAATAAATATTTTTTTGGTTATTCAAAATAAAAATTTACAGATTTGCCCGACTTTTACAATTTTTTTTCACTTTAAATGCTCAAAACTACTATAAATCTTGCTTCAAACGGTTTTGGCGGCGCGAAAGCCTACTTATAGCTAATTATTACGGCTTTGTTCAGTACACTTTAATTAATTATTTTTAAGCAATTAAAAATTGATTTGATTGGTATGAAGCTAAAAATTAGGGTAGTAAATATTTTTGTATTAGTGACGCTATTAACTGTATGCCATGCTTCGTTTATAATTGGGCAGGCTGCCGACGGCAGTAAATCAGAATTAAAAACCGTGTTGGATTCTTTAGCATCACCAACTGACTCATTGAATATCGGTGTGAGTATTCCTTTAAGCGATAGCCTTGCCGCTGTTGATTCTATAAAGCAGAAGATACCGTCAGATACTCTCTACCCCCTCTATAACAAAGCTCTGCTTGCTGTTAATGATTTTGGCTCAACACTAAACCAAGCGCAAATAAATTTTCTAGATTACAGATACACAGGCAATTTAATTTCTTATCTGCCAACCGTTTATTTATTCGACCTAGGACATATTGGTCAGCCTAACGAAGCAACACTTTATGGAATTGGGTTTAACAATATTTCATATTTGGCTGATGGTATTTCAAGGACTAATCGGTTTAACAATTCATTTGACATGAACCATTTTCAGTCGGAGTATATTGATTCGATGGAGGTTGTTGAGCTGCCGAAAGGATTTCTTTATAGCAGTTTTAATAATCCGGTTACAGTAAATTTTAACACGGTTGATAAAATTGCAAATGTACCCACCACAACAATTAGGTTTTTACAAGGACCGGATAATGAGGGATACATTGGAGCCGCCTTTAGTGCGTATATAATGAACCGGCTTGCCGGATCCATTGATGTTACAACTTACGGTGCCGATGATAGATATATAAATAGTGAATCCGTAAACTGGAACTTATCCACAAAGCTCCGTTACATGCCGTCCAACAAATTAAATATTATTGGAAGCTACAATTATGTTGAAACCACTTCAAATCTTTTTGGCGGCGTGGACCTTGACAGCATATGCGTAATATTTGACCCAGCTCAGGTTGAAGAAGAAACGTTTAACGCACGTAGCGCGATTGTGCAATATGGTGTTGATGGAAGTCAATCATTAAGGTATCAAAAAATAACGGCGCACAATCTTGCGTTAAAGTTTTTGAGCAAACTTAAAAACATAAATTCCAGCCTAACTTTTTATTATCAGTTTAATTTAAGTGAATACCGTCAAAATGAATACGGACGGGCGGCAGATTTAACAAAGATTATTAATGACAACAAATACAAAACATTTGGGATAAATTTTAAAAGTGATCATCAAATCTCAGTGTTCCAATTTCAAATGTTATCAAATTTTGAAACCACTCAGTTTAAAACCCCGCTGATTCAGTTTACCCACCGAGACAATTCTTTTTCATTTGGCGGCAGCCTGAAAGCAGATTTGCTAAACGGACTAGTAACGCCCTCCGTGTTTGGTAAGTACTTAAATTATAATAAAACAGGCTTTACATCTGTAGGGGCAGATTTAAATTTTAGAGTCATTGATGAGCTGTCATTTTATATAGGGGCATCAAATGTTGAAAAACCGCTTAACATCGTTGAAGAAACAGCTATTGTGTCTCCAACTACAACACAAGGATTATTTAATCAAATCTTTTTTCCTGATGTAAAAAAACAAAAAATAAAATTGCTTGAAGCTGGAGCGAAATTTAAAACAGAGATAATTTCGGGCAAGCTAAGTTATTTTCAAAATGATACTGAAGGATTGGAGCCGATTTTATTTGTGAATGATTTAGCGCTAAAGCAAAACGAAGCGGAAGCATATAGAGCAATGGAATATAAAATAAGAGGCTTAGCCGCATTGGTAAATATTCGTTATTCAAAAGTATTAGTTTCATCCAATTTCAATTGGAATTTGAAAGCTGATGAAGGTCTATACTCAACTCCCGAATTTACTTTTATGGGCGGCGTATATTTTGTTGATACATTGTTCAATAATAATCTGAATTTAAAAACCGGATTCAGCGCATCTGTTTATGGTAAAAGAAATTCATTCATTTATGATTTTGAGCGCAGCCAAAGGGTTTATCATCAATACAAGTCGGGCACTGATCAGTTTAGCTTAATTGACAAAAATGTGCTTTCGACTGATTATCAAATTGATTTTTTCTTAGCTGGAACGATTCAAGGAGCTGCCACAGTTTATTTTGTGTGGGAAAATTTATTAGGTGAAAATTATTTCCAAGTTGCCTATTATCCTCAGCGCGCCAGAGGAATTAGGCTCGGTGTTACCTGGACGCTTTTTGATTAACACTACTATTATGGGTAGTAGTATTTTTTTTATTTAATCCCCATTTTAATAGTGGAATTGAATCAATTACATATTAGAAATCTTTGCATATCTATTGAAACAAATTAGTATGTGTCATTGCGAGGAGTCCGTCGGCAGGCGGATACCGAAGCAATCTGCTTGTAGTGAGATTACTTCATCCCTATAAAAAGCATCGGGATTCGTAATGACATAAAAGAGGTTTCGCAAAGGTTCCTAATAGTAAAATTTTATGTAATTGATGAATACTTGAATTAAAATATTAAGAGAAAATCATGAAATTAAGATCTATCATATTTGGATTACTGCTGTTTTGCACAACTCTCGGCGCACAAGTTTTAGTCTCTGTGCCAGCGCTCCCGACCGAAAATGATTCAATAGTCATTACTTTTAATGCAGCAGAGGCATCTAACACAAGTCTTGTTGGTTATACCCGTACTCTTTATACCCACACCGGAGTTAATACAAACTTAGGCTCCTGGCAGCATGTGATAGGTAATTGGGGAAGCACAAGTCAACCAACACTTACTAGAATTGGAACTGACTTATACGAATTGGTAATTGGATACCCAAGAGAATTTTATAGCATAACAAATCCAAACGAGCACATAACATCATTAAACTTTGTTTTTAGAAGCGATAATGGAGCTCTGCAGACAGAGGATCTTTTTCTATCCATATCTCAAGAAGGACTTAACGTTGCAATATTAGAGCCATCAGATAATTTCTTAATAACCTGGGTTGAAATAAATGAACCTGTAACAATCAGGGCAGCAAGTTCACTCGCAGATACTTTGTCGCTCTTCCTAAACGATAGCCTATTGGCTCATACAACTGAAGATACAATTTCACATGTTTTAGTTTCAACACAACCAACCTCGGGATATATTATAGCGCGGGCGGTGGATTCTCAACAAAATGTAGTGGCAGACTCAGCGCGTTTCGCCGTAAGTCCAGAGACTGAGATTGCTGAATTACCGGCAGGTGTAGTGCCTGGCATAAACTATACTAGTGCAACTTCTGTTACGCTCGTCTTTTTTGCTCCCCTTAAAGAATTCGTTTATGCTGCTGGTGATTTTAATAATTGGGATGTTGAATTAGATTATTATATGAAAAGAACTCCAAATGATTCAACGTATTGGTTGGACATTTCAGGTTTAACAAGCGGGGAGGAATATGCTTTTCAATATATAGTTGATGGTGAAATAGCAATCGCAGATCCTTATACTAAAAAAATTCTTGACCCTTGGAACGACCAATATATTCCAGATCAAACTTATCCTAATTTAAAAGAATACCCTCATGGAAAAACATTTGAGGCTGTTTCTGTTCTTGAAACAAACCAGCAGCCTTACGATTGGCAGGTTACAGATTTTGAACGACCTGCAATAACTGATCTGGTGGTTTATGAATTACTGCTGCGAGATTTTCTTGCAACACACAACTATCAAACATTGATTGATACGCTTGACTACTTAGAGAGTTTAGGAATTAACGCAATTGAACTGATGCCGGTCTCAGAATTTGAAGGAAATCAAAGTTGGGGTTACAATCCCTCCTTTCATTTTGCGCTGGATAAATATTACGGCACTCCGGAAAAATTTAAAGAATTTATCGACGAATGCCATTCTAGAGAAATTGCTGTGATCATGGATGTTGTACTCAACCACGCATTCGGTCAAAGTCCGCTTGTGAGATTATATAACGAAGGCGGGTATAGCAGACCTACGTTAGACAACCCTTGGCTCAATCAAGTTGCAAAACATCCGTTTAATGTTGGTTATGATTTTAATCATGAAAGCGAGCACACAAAATATTTTGTAGATAGATTCAACAAGTTTTGGCTTGAGGAATACAACATCGATGGATTCCGTTATGATCTTTCGAAAGGATTTACGCAAGTTAATAGCGGCGGCAATGTTGGACTTTGGGGGCAGTATGATCAATCGCGTGTTGACATATTGACAAGAATGGCTGATGAAATTTGGAACTATGATTCAACCGCTTATTTAATACTTGAGCACTTTGCAGATAACGGTGAAGAGATCGTACTTTCCGATTACGGATTTATGCTTTGGGGCAACATGAATCATAATTACAGTGAAGCAGCAATGGGTTATCATGATAACAATAAATCCAATTTAACATGGGGTTCATATCAAGCGCGGAACTGGAATGATCCTCATTTGGTAACGTATATGGAAAGCCATGATGAAGAAAGACTCATGTATAAAAATTTGGAATTCGGAAACTCAAACACAAACTATAATATTACAGTTTTAAGAACAGCTCTGGAAAGAATAAAACTTGCCGCGGCATTCTTCTTCACAATTCCCGGACCTAAAATGATTTGGCAATTTGGTGAGATGGGGTATGACTATTCAATTAATTATCCGTCGGGTACGAGCGACGATAGACTTACACCAAAACCGATTCGATGGGATTATCTGCAGAATAGTGACAGATATAAACTTTACAGAGTTTTCAGTGAGTTGATTAATCTTAAAAAGAATTATGATGTTTTTAAAACTGATAATTATACACTCGATGTTGTCGGGGCAGCAAAAACAATTAAGTTGTTTAGTGATTCAGGAAATGTGGTGATAGTCGGTAATTTTGATGTTGTCCAAAAGCCATTCTTTCCCGGATTTTCTCCATTCGGTAAGTGGTACGATTTCTTCAGCGGAGACAGCTCAATGTTTAATGATCCCGGAGCTTCCGTTACGCTTGGACCGGGTGAGTTTAGAATTTTTTCAACACAGAAATTTCCAACACCGGAAGGCGAACCATTAGTTGATGTTGAGGAAACAGAGAACACCGAAATTATAAACTCATTTAATTTAGAGCAGAATTATCCGAATCCGTTCAATCCTATTACGCAAATAAAATTCGCTATTGCTGATCATGAGTTTGTATCACTAAAAGTTTTTGATATGCTCGGGAGGGAATTGCAAGCTTTGATAAATGAAACCAAAGCACCGGGCACATACACTATAAACTTTGATGGTGCCGGACTTTCAAGCGGAGTTTATTTTTATAGAGTTGAGGCGGGTAGTTTTCGGGAAATTAGAAAGATGATTTTATTGAAATAAAATTGTAAATAAAAAAGCCCCGCAACACGGGGCTTTTTTATACCGCAGAGATTTTTAATATGTTGAGGAGTCGGCATATTAATTAAGAATGGAGATCATCTTCTTACGGCATAAACAATTTTACGTATTGTATCAAATTGAAGGTAAGGGTGTTCTTTTCTGATCGCATCAATTGCATCTCCCGCGCTCATTTTTGTTGAACGCAAATCTCTAAATTTTGCTCTAATCAGATGATCCCTTACTGAAGTTTCATTTATTAATCCTTTAGCATTTAGCAAGTTATAAATGTCATCACTAATTAAATCAGCTAAAGGGTTGCCGGTGCTTTCGTTCAAATTTGTTGAGTGCATATATTCCCCTCATTAGTTTAATTATTAGTTAGTGTTTCAAATTCCTTATTAGAGGGGCAAAAGGTATGCCACGCAAAGAAAATAATTTCAACTTTAAATAAGTTAGTTTATCCTTGAAAATCGATTAAAAATAATTCTTTTGTTTTGGGGCAAGCAAAAAGTAGTGCAAAATTTGCGTACCTAACGAAAAATATTCGCATTACATATTTATGCGGTTCAACCGTTTCAATAGCTTAAAACTCTAATTATATTTTGTATCTTCAATTAATAAATTGCTTAAAATTTTTTTATTGGATGAAAAAATGGCACAACTAATTGAACAATACCTCGGCATTGGTCCAGAACTTCAATCAAAACTTTTAATAACATTCATCATTATTCTCGCCGTTTATATTCTGCAAAGAATTGTTGTTAAATTTTTATTGAAAGCTATTGATGAAATTACAATTAGATATCAATGGCAGAAAATAATTCTTTATTCGTCGGTGATCATTGCATTAATCCTGCTGATAAGGGTATGGTTCGGCGCATTTGAATCTATAGGAACGTACTTCGGTTTATTAACCGCGGGATTAGCAATTGCGTTAAAAGATCTACTTGTAAATTTTGTGGGATGGTTTTTTATTCTTATAAGAAAACCATTCAAAGTCGGTGATAGAATTCAGATTGGCGATCTATCCGGTGATGTAATTGACTTAAGAATATTTCAGTTTTCAGTTATCGAAATAGGTAACTGGGTAGATGCCGATCAAAGTACAGGAAGAATTGTTCACATTCCAAACGGATTTGTGTTCACAAAATCGCAGGCAAATTATACTGCCGGTTTTGAGTACATCTGGAATGAAATTCCAGTATTGGTAACCTTTGAAAGCGATTGGAAAAAAACTAAAATGATATTGCTTGATGCTGTTAACAAACATGCTACTCATTTTAACGAGGAAGCGGAAAGGCAAATTAAAGCAGCGGCAAGAAAATTTTTAATCTTCTATAAAAAACTAACGCCTATAGTTTATACTTCGGTAAAAGACAGCGGTGTTTTGCTTACTATGCGATACTTGTGTAATGTAAGGCAGCGCCGTTCCTCGGAGCAGGCTATTTGGGAAGAAGTGCTTGAGCAGTTTGCACAGCATAAGGATATTGATTTTGCTTACCCAACACAGCGGTTTTATAACAATCCTACAGAGGGAAAGGTAAAGAGTGAAAAGTAAAAATTAAAAAGGTAAAAGTAAAAATCCAAAATGATAAAGTGAAGATCGAATTTAATTATTGTTTTTATTCAGATGATTATTAAGAAAAATAAAACCTAAAGATACAAACACACCTAATGCACCGCATGAGTACCACAAATTAGCTGCCCCGAATTTATCATAAATATAAGTACCTAATGCAGGACCAATTACAAATGATAATGCAAATGAAAAAGTAAACAGTCCCATGTATTTGCCCCTGCTATTATCATTAGCGCGGTTTGCGATAAATCCGGAAGCAAAAGGGAATACAAAAATTTCGCCCAGTGTCCAAATCACTACCGTAAATGCAATGTAAAGGTATGCGGTACTGAAGGGTAATATCGCAAACCCTCCGAAAAACAAAAGCGAACCAATTGCCATTAGTTTTAATTGTCCACCGCCTTCAACTTTGTGAACTATCGGCATTTCAATAAGCACAACTAATAGTGCGTTCAATGCTAAAAGAAGACCGATGCTATCTTCGTTTAAATTGGCAATGCTTTTTAAGTAGAGCGGATAAGCATTAAAAATTTGGACAAAGACTATTCCCATTATCAATAGTAAAAGCAGCATAAATAAAAATGGAATATCCTTAAACGGAGATAGACTAATTAATGAACTTTCAACCCTTGTTGGTTTTTGAAACAATTTATTTTTACTGAAAAAAAGCATTACGGAAACAGAAGCAATAATGCATGTTAGACCGTCTGCCCAAAATAAAAAATCATAATTTATTGTGGCAAGTAATCCCCCAACAGCCGGACCAATGGTGACACCAAGGTTTATTGCCAATCTATTTAACGCAAATGCGCGGGCGCGTTTTTCGGGTGGAGCCGCAATTGCTAAGGCTGCGGCGTTTGCGGGTCTAAATGATTCATGAACCGCGGCAATTACAAAAAGAAACAAAGCTATTTCAAATGCGGTTTGAAAATAATTTAACAAGATAAATCCTAGTCCGGAAAAGAATAAACTTAACGATTGAACTTTTGCAGTACCAATTTTATCAGTCAGCCAACCGCCTAAAACTGCACCCCCAATGGCACCTAAACCATAAACACTAATCATCTGACCAGCTTCGGTTACGGAAAAATTTAATTTATTGGTAAGGTAAAGTGTCATAAAAAACAAAACCATGGACCCGCTTCTGTTAATCAATACAATTAACGAAAGCGTCCAAACTTCATTTGGAAGTCCTGAGAATGATGATTTATAGTGGCTAAGAATTTTACTAAACATTGTTAATTATACTAATTGTAAAAATGCTGAACAACATTAATTTAATTTTATAAAGGCATAAAAACCGACGTTAGCCCAGTATTAATTGACATACAATTTTTCATTCTCTAATTTGTAATTAATCTTAATTACCGATTTTAATAATAATCCTAATAGAGCTATGAATTATAAATCAGTGCTAAAACTTGTTATGATTTTTCTTCTTTTGAGTTATTTAAAATTAGTATCGCAAAATGAATCACAGAAAAAATCTAAAGACAAACCAAACATTATTTTCATCCTAGCGGATGACTTAGCCGTTAATGCATTAAGCGCCTATAATCAAGAACTTTTTAATACACCAAATATTGATAGACTTGCAAGTGAAGGAATAAAAATTAACAATTGTCTTGTAACAAATTCAATTTGTGCGCCCAGCAGAGCAGTTATGCTTACGGGAAAGTACAGTCACATAAACGGTTTGCGGGATAACAGGGATGTATTTGACGGTGATCAGCAGACATTTCCAAAACTGCTGCAGAAAGCGGGTTACACTACTGCACTGATCGGCAAGTGGCATTTGAAATCCACACCGCAGGGTTTTGATTATTGGAATATTGTAAAAGGACAAGGTTTATATTACAATCCGATATTTATTGAGATGGGTGATACAACAAGGCGCGAAGGCTATGTTACAGATTTAATAACAGATTACGTAATTGATTACATAGAAGAAGTCGATAAACAAAAGCCATTCTGTGTTTTGTACCATCATAAATCACCCCACAGAAATTGGATGCCTAATTTAAAAGATCTTGCAGATATGAAAACACGACCGGAACCGGAAACCCTGCATGATGATTACTCAGGAAGGGTTGCTGCCGCAGAACAGGATATGGAAATTAATAATCTTTACAAATCATTGGATTTAAAAATTAATTTACAAAAGGGTGAAAAAGAAAACTCAGGCGGTAAAGCCAGCTTTGATGCTACCGGGTCCTGGAGGGCGACATATAACACTTTAACCCAGGAACAGAAAAAAGAATGGGATGAATATTACGAACCGATAAATAAAAAATTTAGAGAAGCTAACTTTACTGATGAAGAATTATTTAAGTGGAAATATCAAAGATACATTAATGATTACCTGCTTTGTGTTAAGTCAATAGATGATAATATAGGAAGACTGTTTGATTACTTAGATAAAAATAATTTATCCGAGAACACGATGGTTATTCTTTCATCAGATCAAGGTTTTTTTCTTGGCGAGCACGGCTGGTATGATAAAAGATTTATGTATGAAGAATCTATAAAAATTCCGATGCTGATCCGATATCCTAAATTAATTCCGGCTAATCAAGTTTCTGATGAAATTATTTTAAATTTAGATTTTGCGCCGACATTATTGGACTTTGCAGGAATTAAAATTCCATCCGATATGCAGGGCAAATCCTTTAAAGAGTTTACGCAGGGCAAAGATATTCCAAATTGGCGAAACTCAATGTATTATCATTATTACGAATATCCGCATGGCTGGCATGATGTAAAGAGACATTATGGCATTAGAACAGAAAACTTTAAGCTAATACATTTTTATTATGACATTGACGAATGGGAATTGTTTGATCTTGAAAGAGACCCAAATGAAATGAATAATTTAATAAGCGATGAAAACTATGCTGATCTAATCAAAAAATTAAAAAGTGAGTTGTATGATTTAAAGATAATTTTTGGTGACACAAAAAGAGAATGAAATAACACTTGCAATTAAAACCTCACATTAGTATTATTGCATCCAATTAATATGTATCGTGTAAATAAAAATATCGCTCAGCAAAATTCAGTCAAAGCAATAGCTCTTAATATCGATTCACTATTAATTAATAACCCTTCAATTATTATCACCTTACTCGGGATTACTTTACTTAGCCTCTTACTCCTTATCGGCTAATACTTAGGTCATTCCCAAATTTCATAAAATCCAAAAACTATAAATTAAATTGAATTCGGGAACGACCCGAAGCGGGATTGTTATGTATGAAGGAATTTTTTGAAATTTAAAACCGAAAGGTGAATGAATGAAAACAAGCATCACCCTTTTACCCGGCGATGGAATAGGACCCGAAGTTTGTAAGTCTGCGATTAAACTTCTCCATTTTATCGCTGAAAAATTTAACCTCTCATTCAGAATTACAGAAAAAAGTATCGGCGGTGCTTCATACGATAAATTCGGAACACCCCTTACCGATGAAACTTTGCAGGCATGTTACGATTCCGATATTGTTCTTCTCGGAGCGGTAGGCGGACCGCAATGGGAAGAATTGCCGCACCACCTTAAACCCGAATCTGCTTTGCTTAAACTCAGGAAGTCACTCGGGCTATATACAAATATTCGTCCAGCAAAAGTGTTTTCATCCATGCTGTCATCTTCATCATTAAAAGAAGAGGTGCTTGTAGGAACCGACTTTGTTGTATTCCGCGAATTAACGGGCGGAATTTATTTCGGTGAGCCGCGCGGTTATGATGACAACAAAGGTTTCAACACAATGGTGTATACACGCGAAGAGATCGAAAGAATTTCTCATCAAGCATTCAAAGCCGCAGCGGAAAGAAAAGGTCCATTGACACTTGTTGACAAAGCAAATGTGCTTGAGTGCTCACAGTTTTGGCGAAAGGTTGTTGCTGAAGTTCACAATGATCACCCGGATGTTGAATTGAATTACATGTACGTTGACAATGCCGCAATGCAGATAGTCAAAAATCCGAGACAGTTCAATGTTATTCTTACTTCAAATATGTTTGGTGATATTTTAAGCGACATAGCAGGTATGATAACCGGCAGTTTGGGAATGCTGCCCTCCGCAAGCTTGGGCAGTAATTATGCTTTATATGAACCCGTGCATGGAAGCGCGCCTGACATTGCCGGTGAAGGAAAAGCGAATCCAATTGCCATGATCTGCTCGGTTGCAATGATGCTTGAGTATTCACTCCAAATGAATCAAGCCTCACAACTAATTTATAAAGCAATTGATAATGTTTTGAAAGAAGGATATAGAACAGAAGATATTTATTCGGAAGGAAGGAAAAAAGTTTCCACTACTGAAATAACAAACATCATCATTAATGAAATTGAAGAAGTTTGTAATCAAGAAGCGATAGGATTATTCCTTTTATAAAGGGATAAGCACAAGCGAATTACTTCACGTTTTTCGTCTTTACGTTTCTACGTTTATACAAAAAGATAAGGAACATTAAAGTGAGTGAAAAAATAATAATATTTGATACAACATTAAGGGATGGCGAACAATCACCCGGCGCCTCCTTAAACGAACACGAAAAGGTCGAAATTGCACATCAACTTGCAAGATTAAAAGTTGATGTGATCGAAGCTGGATTTCCAATTTCATCACCTACACAATTTAATGCTGTGAGCAATATTGCAAAAGAGGTGAATTGCACCATAGCTGCCTTATCGCGCGCAAATGAAAAAGATATAAAAGCTGCGGCAGATTCAATTGCGCCTGCGATGCGAAAAAGAATTCACACTTTTACAAGCACTTCCGATTACCATATTCTCGGCAAGTTTGGGCATGAAAGATACGGCAGTACAATTCAGGAAAAGCGCAAAACAATTTTGCAAATGTCCTATGATGCTGTTTCATATGCAAAAACATTCTGTGATGATGTTGAATTTTCCGCCGAAGATGCAGGGCGTACAGATATTGGTTATTTGTCGGAAGTGATAGAAGCCGCAATTGCAGCCGGAGCCACAACTGTAAATATTCCCGATACCACAGGTTACACAATGCCCTCCGAGTTCGGCAAAAAAATTGCCTCACTAAAAAGAAGAGTATCAAACATTGATAACGCAATTATAAGCGTGCACTGCCATAATGATTTAGGTTTAGCTGTTGCAAACTCAATTGCATCATTGGAAAACGGTGCTAGACAAGTTGAGTGCACAATTAACGGAATTGGCGAAAGAGCAGGTAATGCATCGCTGGAAGAATTAGTGATGGCGCTGAAGGTTCGTGAAGACTTGTTTAATTTTTATACTGACATACGAACCGAAGAAATTTACAACACCAGCAAAATGGTTTCCGCCTTTACCGGAATTATGATCCAGCGTAACAAAGCTATTGTTGGTGAAAATGCATTTTCGCATGAGTCGGGAATTCACCAAGATGGAATGCTTAAAAATAGAGACACCTACGAAATAATGACACCCGAAACAGTCGGCGTTCCGAAAACAAAAATTGTTTTGGGAAGACACTCGGGAAGACACGGTTTAAAATCACGCTTAGAAAAACTTGGATACACTTTAGATGATGAAGAGTTAAATAAAATTTATGAGAGCTTTACCGAACTTGCTGATAAGAAGAAAGAAGTTTTTGATGACGACTTGAGAATTTTGATGGGTGATAATGTTTTTGAGGAAGATGAATTTTTTGAATTAGATTATATTCAGATCAGCACTGGTACAAATTCAATTCCAACTGCGGTTGTTAGAATAAAGGAAGGAGAAAAGATCATTGAGGAATCTTCCACCGGAGATGGTCCCGTTGATGCAGTATTTAATGCAATTGAACGCGGACTGAATATTAAATCGGAAGTTGAATCATATCAAGTACGCTCGGTTACTTCAGGAAGGCAGGCATTAGGTGAAGCACTGATCAGAATCCGATCGAATGATAAATCATTTAATGGCCGAGGTGTATCAACTGATATTATTGAAGCAAGCGCACAGGCTTATCTCCAGGCGCTTCATCGTAAAAAATTATTTTTTGATGAAAAAGAAAAAATCAAGAAAACTAAAAAATTGCAAAACGCTGTTTAAGGAGAATTGATGGGACAAACTATTACAGAAAAAATATTAGCTAAATCAGCGGGAAGAACATCAGTTAATCCCGGCGAGAATATTTGGCTCAATGTGGATGTATTAATGACTCACGATGTTTGCGGGCCGCCCACAATTGATATTTGGAAAAAAGAATTCGGAGCTGATGCAAAAATTTGGGATAAAGATAAATTAGTGATATTTCCCGATCATTATATTTTTACCGCAAACAAACACGCAAACAGAAATGTGGAATTGCTTCGGGATTTTGCAAAGGAGCAAAACTTTAAAAACTATTACGATGTTGGAACGGATAGATACAAAGGCGTTTGCCACATTGCTCTTGCCGAGGAAGGTTACAACGTTCCCGGAACAGTTTTGTTTGGAACTGACTCACACACCTGCACCTCGGGGGCGTTTGGTATGTTTGCAACCGGTGTCGGCAACACAGATGCTGCCTTCATTTTAGGCACGGGCAAAATTTGGGAAAAAGTTCCGCAATCAATTAAGTTCACTTTTACCGGCAAGCTTCCGTCTTATCTTACCGCAAAAGATTTAATTCTTACAATACTCGGCGATATTAAAACAGACGGCGCAAATTACAGAGCAATGGAATTTGACGGCGAAGGAATTTTTTCGCTGAACATTGATGAGCGAATGACCTTAACAAATATGGCAATTGAAGCAGGCGGAATAAACGGAATTATTCCCGCAGACGATTTAACAGTGGAATATGTTAAGTCACGAACTGAGAAGGAGTTTGAAATTTTTAAGAGTGATGAGGACGCTGAATATTTTAGCAAGTACGAGTATAACATGAACGAATTGGAACCTGTTGTTGCAAAGCCTCATAGTCCTGATAACAGAGACACAGTAAGAAATGTTGAAGGAACAAAGTTGACAAAATGCTACATAGGCTCATGTACAGGCGGCAAGCTAACGGACTTTGAATATGCGGCTAAGATTTTATTCGGCAAAGAGGTTAAGGTGCCGACATTTGTTGTTCCGGCAAGCACTCAAGTTGCAAAAGATATAGAGCATACAGAATATCAGGGAGTGACACTTAAAAAAATATTTGAAGATGCCGGATGCGTTATTGCTCAATCATCATGTGCCGCATGTTTGGGCGGACCCGATGATACAATTGGTCGCGCAGTGGATCGAGATGTTGTTATATCAACAACCAACAGAAACTATCCCGGACGAATGGGAAGCAAGCAGTCGGATGTTTATCTAGCATCTGCGCTAACCGTTGCTGCTTCAGCTGTAACTGGAGTGATTACTGATCCAAGGGATTATGTAAGATAATGACAGATGTGGAATTGAATAAAAAATTAGAATAGGAATAAAATGCAGAATAAAATAATTGGCAAAGCATACGTTCTCGGGGATAATGTCGATACCGATCAAATAATTCCAGCCGAGCATTTGGTTTACAGCATGAGTGATCCCGAAGAATCAAAGCTTTACGGAAAGTTTGCGTTGTCTTCAGTACCTCCAAATCAAACAGGGCTTCCTACAGGAAACATTCCATTTATTGAAGATGGGAAATTTGATTCTGAGTTCAGCATAATTATCGGCGGTTCAAATTTCGGATGCGGTTCTTCGAGAGAACATGCCCCGTATGCTTTACAGAAAGCCGGTATCAAAGCCATCGTTGCAGAATCATACGCAAGAATATTTTATAGAAACTCTGTTGACGGGGGATACTTAGTCCCGATTGAATCTACCGAGCGATTGATTGACAAAATTAGAACGGGGGATACTGTAGAAATTGATTTTGAAAATCATGCAATAGAAAATAAAACCACCGGCAATAAATTCTTGATTCAGCCCGTTGGAGATCTAATGCCGATCGTTGAAGCAGGCGGACTTTTTGAATATGCGCGAAAAAGCGGGATGATAAAAACTTAAATCTGCGATCTATACCCAGTAATGCTTTTTACTCATCCCGATGTACAATATTCGGTGAAAATGCTGGCAGACAAACAGCAAGATATTCGGCTCCGCCCGGTTCCGGAGTAGAATATTGAACCCATTCACCAGCGTGAGTGATTATTGCTTGACCGGCTTCTACTTCATAGTTCTTATCATCAACCTTAACATTGATTTTTCCTTTAAGTACAATTGTGTATTCATCAAACTCAGGTTTCTGTCCGGGCTCGGTCCAGCCTTCGGGGCTTGTCATTTTTGCAATGCTAACGGATGATATTTTCGAATTTACTCTTCCGATATACTCTTCAATAATTTTGGGTTTATTACCCGCAGCTTCAATAATACTTGGTTTGTTAATGATCATTGGCATTTATAGTTTCCTTTTTGTTGTTTAAATGTAGAGACGTAAAAACGTTTAGAAGTAAAGACGTTTAGGATTAGGGAATGTAAAAGTTGAGAATTTATAAATTCCACTTTCTTCAGCCTGCCTAATTAGTTAAGAATGATAATTATATTTTCGATTTACTTCTATACCTTTATACATCTTTACGTTTCCACGTGTTAGCATACCTCATACGCCTGCTTTAGCCAAGAGATTAGTTCTTTACCCACATCTTTCTTATCGCTTACTTTTACTCTGTGACTAACCATAACATTAAAGCTGCCCGATTTTTCTAAGCGTCCTTTTGGCGGAACATCTTTAAAATTAATTCCAACATCAACACGGGTTTTGGTTGAAGGTTGAATAATGGTAAATTGTTTTCTTCGGCGGATGCTTACATAAGCTTTCTTTGGCGCAAGCTCAACATCACTGCCGAACTTTTTAATTTCTTTTATAAGCGTATCATATATAGGTTTAAGGTTGGACTTATCGCCTGAATACTGATCGGCTACAAGATCATCCGATTCGGCTGAGCCCGCATCGGTTTGTCGTGCTTTCATAGAAACAAGATTTGCATAACCATGTGTAAATCCATGTTCTGATTTTAAGTACTTTAAAATATCGCCATGCTTGGTTAAACCTTTTTTATTTACATCCTTAATCCATTCTTCAAGAGACTTCCCGAATTTCTCTTTGAGGTTTTTAACCATTGTTGATTCAGCATCTTGAGGTGATGACATAATCATTTTCCTTTCATGTTATTGTCGAGGTAAGGCAAGATAAATAAATTTTTGATAATGGAAAATTGATTGTTTATGGACAATAAAAAACCTCAGAGGTTTTGAAAACCTCCGAGGTTTGCAATGCAAATCAAAACATTTTTTATTTTACTCTTCGGCTTTTCATTTTCCCCAATTCAAATCAGTAATTCAAAATCGGAGCCAACCACTTCTCACATTCTTCTAAATTCATATTTTTTCTTGCAGCATAATCTTCAACCTGGTCTTTGCTTATTTTCCCAGTTGTAAAATATTTTGCTTCAGGGTGGGCAATGTAAATTCCGCATACACTTGCCGCGGGGTTCATTGCTAGTGTTTCCGTTAAACAGATCGATGTATTCTCTTCCGCATTCAGCAATTTGAAGAGTGTCAGTTTTTCTGTGTGGTCGGGCTGTGCGGGGTAACCGGGCGCGGGACGAATACCTGCGTAGCTTTCATTAATCAATTCATTGTTGCTCAGTTTTTCATCATGAGCGTATCCCCAAAATTCTTTTCTAATTTTTGCATGAAGCAGTTCCGCAAAAGCTTCTGCAAGTCTGTCGGCTAATGCTTTAACCATAATTGCGTTGTAATCATCATGGTCGGCTTCATATATTTTTACCAGGTCTGTTGCACCAATTCCGGTTGTAACGGCAAAGGCGCCAATATAATCCCTCTTTCCGGAATTTTTTGGAGCAACAAAATCAGCAAGCGCAATGTTGTTATTTTGTTTAGATTTTTTCTGCTGTTGTCTAATTGTGTGCAGCACCTCCAAGGTTTCCGTACGTGAATCATCAGTATAAAGTTCAATATCGTCTATCCCGTTTGAGTTAGCAGGGAAGAGACCATATACTCCGTTTGCAGTTAATAGTTTTTCATTTACAATTATTGCAAGCAATTTTATTGCGTCTTCATAAAGTTTTTTTGCTTCTTCGCCAACGCCTTCTTTCTCAAAAATTTCAGGATAGCGTCCCTTTAATTCCCATGTCAAAAAGAAGGGTGTCCAGTCAATATATTTTACCAACTCATCAAGCGGATAATTTTTTAATGTGTGCACGCCCAATTTTTTAGGGGTTGTAATTTGTGCAGCATCCCAATCGACTTTAATTTTATTTTCGCGAGCCTCTTCAATTGAAATATAAGTTTTATCATCATGCTTTTTGGCGTGCATCTCTCTTACGTCTTTGTATTCTTCCGAAATTGAATTCACAAAATCTTTATTTTTTGCGATCAAGTTTCCGACTACTGAAACACTCTTCGAAGCATCAAGAACATGTATTGTTGTTCCGGAAAAACTGGGCGCAATTTTAACCGCAGTATGAATTCGAGAAGTCGTAGCACCGCCGATCATCAATGGGAGATTTATTTTTTGCCGTTCCATCTCTTTTGCAACGTGAACCATCTCCTCGAGAGAAGGAGTGATCAATCCGCTTAAGCCAATAATATCGGCACCTTTTTCAACTGCAGTTGATAAAATTTTATCGGATGGCACCATTACACCAAGATCGATAATGTCGTAGTTGTTACAGCCAAGTACAACGCCCACAATATTTTTACCAATATCGTGAACATCGCCCTTTACGGTAGCAAGCAATACTTTTCCTTTTGCGGAAGTGTCACCTGCTTCTTTCTTCTCCGCTTCAATAAACGGCAAAAGGTACGCAACAGCTTTTTTCATAACGCGCGCGCTTTTAACAACCTGGGGCAAAAACATTTTACCCGATCCAAATAATTCACCAACCACATCCATTCCGTCCATTAGTGGTCCTTCAATAACAGTTAGTGCGGATGGATATTTTTGACGAGCTTCCTCAATGTCCTCATCAATAAAGTCAACAATGCCCCTCACTAAAGAGTGGCGCAATCGACTTTCTACATTTTCATTTCTCCACTCAATATCGGCAGTGGATTTTTTTCCTTTCTGCTTTACATTTTCAGCAAACTCAATTAACCGTTCGGTCGAGTCGGTTCTTCTATTTAGAATTACATCTTCAACAAGTTCCAATAGATCTTTCGGGATCTCTTCATAAATTTCTAACTGTCCGGCATTAACAATTCCCATATCCATACCGGCTTTTATTGCGTGATATAAAAACGCCGAGTGAATTGCTTCGCGAACCGTATTGTTTCCGCGGAAGGAAAATGAAACATTGCTTACTCCTCCTGAAACTTTAGCAAGAGGTAAATTTTCTTTTATCCACTTCGTTGCATTTATGTAATCGACTGCATAATTGTTATGCTCCTCAATTCCCGTTGCGATTGCAAAAATATTCGGATCAAAAATAATGTCCTGTGGTTTGAAGCCAACTTCATCGACTAATATTTTATAAGCACGTTTACAAATTTCAGTCTTTCGCTCAAATGTGTCCGCCTGCCCCTGTTCATCAAATGCCATTACTATAACAGCCGCACCATACTTTAATACTTTACGTGCTTGTTCTTTAAAAGGCTCTTCCCCTTCTTTCATGCTGATGGAGTTTACAATTCCTTTTCCCTGTAAACATTTTAAGCCGGTTTCAAGCACAGTCCATTTTGATGAATCAAGCATTATCGGCAGTTTGGCAATTTCCGGTTCCGAGGCAACAAGATTCAAAAATTTTAACATGGCTTTTTCGGAGTCGATCATTGCTTCGTCCATGTTCACATCAATTATCTGTGCGCCGCCCTCAACTTGATCACGAGCAACTGAAAGAGCCTCTTCATAATTTTCTTCTTTTATTAATCTTGCAAATTTTTTGGAGCCAGCTACATTTGTCCTTTCACCTACATTCACAAAATTTGTGTTTGGTCTAAAGACTAATGGTTCAAGTCCGCTTAAGCGTAAATAATTTTCGATTGTTGGTACTTTGCGCGGCTTAAATTTTGGAGCCATTTCTGCAAAGGCTTTAATGTGTTCCGGAGTAGTTCCGCAGCATCCGCCCACCAAATTGAAAAATCCTTCAGCTGCATAATCTTCCAAAACTTTTACCATCATTTCGGGTGTATCATCATAACCGCCGAACTCATTCGGTAATCCGGCATTTGGATAAAGACTTACGAAGCAGTCTGCAATGGTTGAAAGCTCTTCAATGTATGGTCTCATCTGCGCGGGACCTAACGAGCAGTTTAATCCGACACTGAGCAAATTTTTAATATGGGAAATCGAGATCCAAAATGCTTCCGTTGTTTGTCCGGAAAGTGTTCTTCCGCTTTGGTCAACAATGGTTCCCGAGATCATAATTGGAATTTCCTGCCCGGTTTCTTCAAGCAATTCTTGAATTCCAAATAGTGCCGCTTTTGCATTAAGCGTATCAAAAATTGTTTCAACAAGAAGAATATCCGCGCCGCCGTCGATCAGTCCCCGCGCTTCTTCTTTATAAGCGTCTCTAAACTCTTCAAAAGTCACCGCTCTAAATCCGGGATCGTTTACATCGGGCGACATTGAAGCTGTTCGGTTTGTTGGACCAAGTGCACCGGCTACAAAGCGGGGTTTATCGGGATTCATTAGTGTGGATTCCTCGGCAGCTTCTTTTGCAAGCCTTGCCGATTCAAAATTTATTTCGTATGCAAATTTTTCTGTCCCATAATCGGATTGCGAAATTGAAGTGCCGTTAAAAGTGTTCGTTTCAATTATGTCTGCGCCGGCTTCCAAGTATTCGCGGTGAATATTTTTTATTATTTCCGGCTGGGTGATCGATAGTAAATCGTTGTTTCCTTTTAAGTCGGAGGGATGATCTTTAAATCTCTCTCCGCGAAAATCCTCTTCATTAAGCTGATGACGCTGAATCATTGTTCCCATTGCGCCGTCGAGTACTAAAATTCTTTTTTCTAATATAGTTTTTATTTGATGAAACTTATTCACTGTAAATCCTTTTCGGTCTATAATTTGTGTTGATAGATAGTTTAACATCTTTTGAAGATGAGCGGTAATATAGTTAAATTAGTTTTGATTTAAAATTACATATTATAAGGAAATTGAAATGATAGTAGTTACCGGCGGAGCGGGATTTATCGGCAGTGCAACGGTTTGGAGATTGAATCAGCTTGGCGAAGAAAAGATTATTATTGTTGATGAATTGCGCAGCGAAGATAAATGGAAAAATTTGAATGGGCTGAAGTTTACTGATGTATTTCATAAAGATGATTTTTTTGATTACTTAGTCGATGATGCAATGCCTTTTGAAATTAATGCGGTAATTCACCTCGGTGCATGTTCCGCAACAACCGAAAAAGATGCCGACTATCTTCTTGATAATAATTATAAATACTCGCAGGAAATTGCAAAGTTCTGTTTAGCTAATAAAGCACGATTTATTTATGCCTCATCCGCGGCAACTTACGGCGATGGAAAATTTGGCTATGACGATGAAGCCGGGATTGAAAAATTACGCCCGCTTAATATGTACGGCTATTCAAAACATTTGTTCGACACCTGGATTGCAAAATCCGGCTATTCAAACAAAGTGGTTGGGTTAAAATATTTTAATGTTTATGGCCCGAACGAATACCATAAAGGCGATATGAGAAGCGTTGTTCACAAGGCATTTGAGCAAGTTATGGAAACAGGAAAAGTAAAACTGTTCAAATCTTATCACAAAGATTATAAAGACGGCGAGCAAAAGAGAGATTTTATTTATGTAAAGGATGCAGTGGATATGACGCTCTATTTTTTAGAGCACAAAAACATTAACGGACTATTTAATGTTGGAACGGGAAATGCACGAACGTGGAATGACCTGGTTACCGCACTATTTGATGCTATGGGCAAACCGGTAAATATCGAATATTCCGAAATGCCGGATCATTTGAAGGGGAAATATCAATATTTTACGGAAGCTGCAATTAAAAAGATCTCTGATGCCGGATATGACAAACCAATCAGCTCTTTGGAGTACGGAGTTACAGATTATGTGCAAAAGTATCTGATGAAAGAGCAATATCTCGGATTAAGCTGACAAAACTATATAATTACGCCCCAAAAACACACCTCTTCAAAAAATTATAGGAAACCATAGAAACTATTTCTTGACAAATTGGTTTCCATAACTTATATTGGAAACTAAATAAACAAAAATAGTTTCTATGGAACCAATTAAGTCGGAAAAAGAGAGAATACTAAATCATTGCTTCGCAAAATTCTTAGGCGAGGGATTCAGAAAAACCTCAATGGAAATTTTAGCCAAAGAACTTGGGATTAGTAAAAAAACTCTTTACAAACACTTTTCCTCAAAAGAGCAATTAATAGACTCAACTCTAGAAGTCGCATTTAAAACGCTTAAGCAAAGTTTAACTCAAATTATTGTGCAAAATACCAATGCGGTTGTTAAGCTTAGGATGATCGCAGAGTTTATTATAAGCTTTGCTGTTCGTGTAAATGAAAAATGGCTGAATGATTTGCGTCACCACGGAAACAACCGTTGGAAAAAAGTTGATGAAAATAGAAGGCAGTTGATAGAGGAAAACTTCGGTAAAATTATCGATCAAGGAAAATTGGAAGAGGTAATTGTTGACAGACCAAACTTGCTGATTCTTCAAATTTTGATCTCAGCTATTGAAGGCGTGATCAATCCAAACTTTTTGATAAACAACGAATTTTCTTTGAAGCAAGCCGGCGAAATAACTTTAGATATTTTATTCATAGGCATATTGACCAAAAAAGGCAGAAAAATTTATAAACAGTATAAATCGGGAAATCAAAATGAAATTAAGTTTTAGCTTAGCGCTGATTTTAAGTATAATCATTTTTTCAGCGTGTGGAGAAAATGGCGGCGAAGGAAGTATCGAAGAATCCGGAACTATCGAAACAACAAATTCAATTGTCAGTTCAGAAGTAATAGGCACTGTAAAACAAATATTATTTGATGAAGGCAGCTTTGTGAAATCGGGAGATACCGTTCTAATTATTGACCATGAAAAATATGAACTCCAATTAGATCAAGCCTTAGCCACAAAAAGTGCTGCACAATCTCAGCTTAATTTAATAAGAGAAGGTGCTCGTGAAGAAGATATTCAATTAGCTGAAGAAAAATTAAAACAGGCTCAATCAAATTTTGAATCCGCCCAAAAAGATAAAGAACGATTTGAAAAACTTTTGGAATCGCAGGCAATTACGCAGAAGCAATATGATGATGTAGTAACCAGATACGATGTCATGTCATCTCAATTAGCATCAGCGAAGGAAAATCTAAATAAAATAAAAAATATTGCCCGTCCCGAAGAAATAAAACAAGCAGAAGCCAATTTTAAAAAGTCGAAAGCCTCAGCGGAGTTAATAAAAAAATCAATCAGCGATTGTTTTGTGACCTCCCCTTTTGACGGATACATTGTAAAACAATTTGTTGAGAAAGGTGAAATGCTTTCTATGATGACCTCGCTTTTCAAAGTTTCCGATCTCTCACAAGTTGAGTTGGTCGTTTATGTTTCAGAAGAAGACTTGGGTAAAGTCAAACTTGGTCAAACTGCTGAAATTTTAACCGACAGTTATGGGAATAAAATTTATGAAGGCAAAGTAATTTACATTTCCCCGGAAGCAGAATTCACTCCGAAAAATATACAGACAAAAGATGAACGCACAAAACTTGTTTTTGCCGTAAAAATTAAAATTCCTAATCCGGATTTTGAATTAAAAGCGGGAATGCCAGCGGATGCAAATATAATACTTTAGTTATCAGTTTTTATGAAAATAATAATAGAAATAAATAAACTATATAAATCTTATAATGCTGTTAAAGCGGTAAAGGGCATTTCTCTTAATGTTAGTCACGGTGAAATGTTCGGATTGGTAGGTCCTGATGGCGCAGGTAAAACCACAACTATAAGAATACTTTGCGGTTTGCTTGGGTTTGATAGCGGCGAGGTGAGGCTACTTGGAGAAGATATCGATAGGAGCAAAAAGAAAATCCAAAACAACATTGGTTATCTTTCACAAAAATTTAGTTTGTATGGCGATTTAACAATTGATGAAAACATTGAATTTTTTGCTGATATACATAACGTGAAAAACTTTAAGGAGCGGAGAGAAGAACTGCTGGAGTTCACCCGTTTAAAACCATTTCGTGATAGATTAGCAGAAAAGCTTTCAGGCGGCATGAAACAGAAACTCGCACTTGCATGCAGCTTAATTCATAAACCCAAAATTCTCTTTCTTGATGAACCAACAACGGGGGTTGATCCGGCATCCAGGCGTGACTTTTGGAAAATTTTATCGAATTTACAAAAGGATGGAATTACAATTTTAATGACAACCCCTTATTTAGACGAGGCGGAAAGATGCAACCGAGTTGCAATGATGAATAAAGGTGAAATAATTGCTGTAGATACACCAAAGAATATTAAAAATTCAATTAATAAAATTGTTGTAGAGATTGTCTGCTCCCCGATTAGAAAAGCTTATGAAATATTAAAAGAGCGAACGGAATTTGATGTCCAGTTATTCGGCGATAGAATTAATGTTGTCATAAATAACTTCGAAAATGAATTTCAATCAATCGAAAATATGCTGAACGATGAAGGAATAAACATAACGGGCAGTAGAACCATCACGCCGACCTTGGAAAATGTATTTATCTATTTAATTAAAGAAGCCAGCTAAATTAATGGTAATGACATGAAAAAAATATTGTTGATAAACGTAATTTTATGTGCAGCCATATTTGCACAGACGAAACAATTTACACTTGAAGAAAGCTTAGAGCTTGGACTTAGCAATAGCAAAGAACTAAAAATTTCACAATCTAAAGTGACTGCATCGAATGCAAAAATTAGTGAAGCCGGTTCTATGCTTCTGCCAAAACTTTCACTCTCCGCAAGCTACACACGGCTAAGTGAAGTCGATCCGTTTCAAGTATCAGTTCCCATTTCTCCGGTGCCGATACAAATACAAGAATCAATATTTGATAACTATGGATTGCAGTTAAGTCTGCAGCAGCCTTTATTCACTGGCTTTAAGTTGATGTCTCTTCGTAAAGCTGCTAAGTATTCCTTCGAAGCTCAATCGGTTGAGCATACAAAAGAAATTAATGAAGCTGCGCTCAGAATTAGAACCGCTTATTGGAATTTTTACAAGACTCAAAAGGTAGCAGTTTTAATTGAAAAAAACTTAAAAGCACTTGCAAATCATTTGAAGGACACTCGTGAGTTTTTGAAAAATGGATTAGTTACAAAAAATGATCTGCTCAAAATTGATGTTCAATATTCAAACTTGATGCTAAAAAAGATTGATGCGGATAATAATGTTAATCTTGCACGAGTAAATTTTAACAAAGCCATTGGATTGCCGCTTGATGAGAAGACACAGGTTAAAATTGATGACAAATATTTTGACATCTCTGTTTATAAGTATGATGGCTTATTAAATGAGGCTTTTGAAAAACGTGAAGAATTAAAATCACTTAACTTGCGAATTAAAGCGGGTGAAGAAAATATTAGCGCCGCTCAATCAGGCTGGTTTCCTTCTTTCTATTTGTTCGGACATATAAATTATAACAAACCAAATCAAAGAATTTTGCCGCTTGAAAATAAATTCAATAGCACATGGGATGTTGGTGTTTCGATGAATTGGAGTTTATGGGATTGGGGTAACACAAAGGCTAAAACAATTCAAGCAGAGCAGCATGTAATTCAAACAGAAGAAATGCTAAAACTTTTGAAAGAAGGAATTGAAGCCGAAGTATACCGCAATTACTTAAAGCTGATCAGTGAATTTGATAAAGTTGAAGTGAGTAGAAAAGTAATAGAATCAGCTGAGGAGAATTACCGGATAACCAATGAAAAATATTTGCAGCAACTTGCAACCAGCTCTGACCTAATAGACGCGGAGGTAGAATTGCTTAATGCCAAAACACAATTAGCTACATCAAAAGTGGATCTGGAGTTAGCGAAAGCGGAATTGGAAAAATCGGTTGGAAGGAAAATCTACTAAACATGAACTCCATAGAAATCAAAAGTCTGACAAAAAAATTCGGCGACTTTACTTCTGTTGACAATATTTCATTCGACGTGAAGAAGGGTGAAATATTTGGATTCCTTGGTGCTAATGGGGCAGGTAAATCTACAACTATAAAAATGCTGTGTGGAATTTTGGAACCGACTTCCGGTGATGCGGTGGTGGGTGGATACAGCATTGTTAAAGATCCGGATATGGTTAAGAAAAATATTGGCTACATGTCGCAAAGGTTTTCACTTTACAATGATCTAACGGTTGAAGAGAACATAAATTTTTTCGGCGGAGTTTATGGATTGGAAGGAAAAGAGTTAAAGGATAGAAAAATTTGGGTTTTGGAAATTGCAAATCTTAAAGGAAAAGAAAAGTTACTGACAGGGTCTTTGCCCGGCGGCATAAAACAAAGACTGGCATTGGGGACCGCGGTAATTCATAAACCGGGAATTGCTTTTCTTGATGAACCGACAAGCGGGGTTGATCCAATATCGCGTCGCGGATTTTGGGAGTTGATAAATGATCTATCTGATGAGGGGATAACAGTTTTTGTTACAACTCATTATCTCGAAGAGGCTGAATTTTGTAATAATATTATTTTGATCAATGCCGGTAAACTAATTGCTGAAGGTAATTCCAAACAGTTAAAAACAAATTATATAAAGAACACAATTTTAGAAGTAGAGTGCGACAATGTGGTTGAAGCTCTTGACATTTTAGACAAGCAAAGTTTTGTAGAAGATACATCAATCTTCGGCAATAGTATTCATCTAAGCGTTCCGCAAGATTTTTCAGACTTTGAAATGATATCTAAATTGCTTACATCCGAACATTCAATCAATGTAAGCAAAATAACTAAAATCATTCCTACCCTTGAAGATGTATTTATTCATCTGCTGGAGAAGAGCAAATAATGTTTTCAAGAACAAGAGCCATAGCGAAGAAAGAAATTAAGCAGTTGTTGCGTGACAAGAGAATGATGTTCGTTTTATTTTTCTTCCCCGTGTTTTTATTGGGTGTGTTTGGGTATGCCGTTGATTTTGATGTTCAGCATGTTCAGCTGGCTGTTTTGGATAACAGTAAATCGGCAACAAGCCGAGAGTTTGTAAATTCTTTATCGAGCTCTGAATATTTTGATATTGTTATGATTGTAAACAACGAAGGAGAAATAAATAAGATACTGGATGAAAAAGATGCTCAAGCAGTATTAGTTATTCCGATAGATTTTTCAAGAAAGCTTTATGGAAAAAAAGAGGAGGCAAAGTTTCAATTTTTAATTGACGGAGTTGACGGCAACACCGCTGCAATTATTAAAAATTATGTTACTTCAGCGGTACAGTCGTTTAATGCTATAATTCAAAAACAAATGCTCGCGCAAGCAGGCGCCAAATCATTTCAGCCCATTGCGCTGGAACCGATCTTTATGTTCAACAAAGATTTGAAGTCAGCCCGGTTTTTAATCCCCGGCTTAATCGCAATGATACTTATTATTGTTGCGGTAGTAAGCGTTTCCCTATCTCTTGTTCGTGAAAAAGAAAGAGGGACCATTGAGCAAATTAATGTTTCCTCGCTAAGCACGCTAGAACTTCTGGTTGGTAAAGCGATGCCATATATTATTATTTCGCTGATCAATGCAGCGTTTATAATTGTAGTTGGCTATTTGCTTTTTGATGTTGCGGTGAAAGGAAGTTACTTGCTTCTTTTTATCAGCACATTAATATTTATTATTTCATCAGTGAGTCTTGGCATTTTTGTTTCGGTCGTGGCAGACTCTCAGCAAGTGGCATTTACTATGGCAACATTCGCATCGCTTCTTCCTTCTGTAATTTTATCCGGATTTATTTTCCCAATTGAAAGCATGCCTGCAATTATTCAGGTATTTACAAACATAACACCTGCTAAATTTTTTATTGTTGCACTTAGAGCAATTATGCTTCGTGGTGTTGGGCTTTCCATGTTTTGGGAACAGTTAGTTTATTTGCTTCTGTTCACAGTTTTGTTTTTGGGGTTGGCAACTATAATTAATAAAAAAAAGAGCATATGAAATTATTTCAAAACACATGAAAATTATATTGCAAATAATAAAGAAAGAATTCCTCCAGTTCAGCCGCGACCCGAAAATGTTTTTGATGGTTTTGGTTGCACCAGTAGTACAGCTTATACTTTTAGGCTATGCTGCAAATTTAGATGTGAACATAGTTCATATTGCGCTTCTCGATTATGATAAAACGGCAACAAGCAGAGAGTTTATTCAAAAGTTTGAGGGCTCCGGATATTTTCAATTTGATTATTATGTCAAAAGCTATGATGAGCTGCAGGAAAAAATTGACGGCGCAGAAGTAATTCTCGGATTAGTTATTCCAAAAGATTTTGAAAGAAAAATTGAGCGAAGAGAGTCAGCCCCTGTGCAAGCTATATTCGACGGCTCCGATGGAAACACTGCTTCTATTGCCGCAGGGTATGTACAAGGTGTAACTTTAAATTACAGTAAGGAAATCATCGCCGAGTTTTTAGATCGAACGGGAAGAAAAATTCAGCCCGCCGGAAGTACAACTGCGGAAACAAGGGTCTGGTACAATCCCGAATTGAAGACACGCGTATTTATGGTGCCCGCAATTGTTGGTCTGCTATTAATGATCATAACCCTAATTTTAACTTCACTCGCAATAGTAAAAGAAAAAGAGATCGGCACACTTGAGCAATTAATTGTAACTCCAATTAAATCTCACCAATTGCTTATCGGTAAGCTGGTTCCCTTTGCTATACTTGGCTTTCTTTCAGTTATCATTATTATAAGTGCGATGTCGATTATATTTGATATTGCTGTTCGTGGAAGTATTACATTTCTTTTCTTCGCTACATTCATCTACATTCTTTCCACACTCGGATTAGGACTCTTCGTCTCTACAATTTCAAAAACACAGCAGCAGGCAATGATGCTTGCAATATTTGTTATAATGCTTCCGATGGTCTATCTATCCGGTTTTGCATTCCCTATTGAAAACATGCCGCAAGCAATTCAATATGTAACCTACTTAATCCCACTCCGTTATTTTATGACAATAATTCGAGGGGTAATTCTAAAAGGAATCGGGTTCGCCGACCTTTGGCAGGAACTTTTTGTGCTTGCGTTCATCGGCGTAAGTATTTTAGCCTTAAGTGCTAAAAGATTTAAAAAGAGACTAGAATAATCTCAACAGAAATTACCTCCGCAGAATTTTCTACTAAAAAATTGTTTTGTATCTTTGGCAAAAACAAAGAGGAATAAAATGCCGTTCGAATCTATAATAAATACAATCGAAAATGGAATTTCCAAAATAATATTGAACAGACCCGAAGTGCTGAACAGCTTTAACAATAAAATGGCAAACGAACTTCGGCAAGCGTTGATTGAAGCAAATGAGGGTAAAGCAATTAGAGCAATTTTAATAACAGGAAGCGGTAAAGCATTCTGTGCCGGACAAGACCTATTAGAAGCCGCCCCGCCTGGAGAAGACTTGGCAGATCTGGGAAAAATAATTGACGAGTGCTACAATCCGATAATCAAACTTTTAAGATCTATTGAAAAACCTATTGTATGTGCCGTTAACGGAATCGCTGCCGGTGCCGGCGCAAACATTGCACTCGCTTGCGACATTGTTGTTGCAGCAGAAAACGCAGCATTTCTTCAAGCATTTTCAAAGATTGGTTTAGTGCCCGATAGCGGCGGAACATATTTTTTGCCTCGTCTAATTGGATTACCTAGAGCTGCCGCTTTAATGATGCTTGGAGAAAAAATATCAGCGAATGATGCAATGAAAATGGGAATGATCTATAAAGTTTTTCCCGATGCTGATCTTGAAACCGAATCATTAAAACTAACAGCCAAGTTAGCAGCTCTGCCGACAAAAGCACTTGGCTTAACAAAAAAAGCATTAAACGAATCTTTCAATAATAATTTAATTCAACAATTAGATTTAGAAAAAGCTCTTCAAGTAGAAGCAGGAAAAACCCACGATTATAAAGAAGGTGTTACTGCATTTTTAGAAAAAATGAAGCCCGAATTTAAGGGGGAGTGATTGCATGGGTGCCTGAATGGCTGAATAGGAGAATTATTACATTTTTGAGTAGTATAAAATAAATTGATTCTTAACCACTATTCCTAACAGTTCGTTGTCATTTCGAATCCCGTTTTGTGGGTGAGAAATCTCATGGTATTCCAAGCAGAAGATTTCTCAATCATGCCGGGAAAATACTCGGCACTCATTTCGAAAAGACAATATGAAATTTTCGAATACCGTCTGCATTCTTTTGTTAGGATTATCGCCCAAACCCTCTCAACATTTCAAAGTAAAAATTGTATATTTCGTTTCATCAATAATAAATATTTTTAGATGCAATGAATCTTAAAAAACAAATTAGTTCGGCTCTTTTACTTCCTATCATTTTATTATCGATTTTCGCCTCAACAAGTTGTTCAAAAAAAGAATACGCAAACCTTGTAGTTATCAACGGCAATGTTGTAACCATGGATGATACGAACAAAACCGCTGAAGCAATTGCTGTAAAAGGGGATACAATTTTTGCGGTTGGAACAAACCTGGCAATCAAAAAATTAATTGGCGACAGTACAAGAGTGATTGATGCTAAAGGCAAATTTGTTATGCCCGGATTTATTGAAAGTCACGCGCATTTTTTAAGCTTAGGAAGATCAAAAAAGCAGCTTGATTTAACCGTTGCAAGAAGTTGGCAGGAAATTGTTTTGCTGGTTGCTCAGGCTTCAGACAATGCTTTGCCGGGTGAGTGGGTGATCGGAAGAGGCTGGCATCAGGAGAAATGGAATTCAGTTCCCGAACCGAATGTTAACGGCTATCCATTCCACGATGAATTAAGTGAAGCGTCTCCTAACAATCCCGTTTTGCTAACACACGCAAGCGGACATGCACTTTATGCAAATAGATTAGCAATGAATTTAGCCGGAATAAATAGTGAAACCCCAAACCCATCCGGCGGAAATATTGTAAGAAACAAAAACGGTCGCGCAATTGGTGTGTTCGAGGAAAATGCAGAAGGACTGATTCATAACGCCTACAATGAGCAAAGCAAAAAAAAATCTAATTCAGAAAAATTTGAAGAAGTAAAAAAACTTGTAAAGTTGGCAGAGCAGGAAAGTTTTTCAAAAGGAATTACAACTTTCCATGATGCAGGGCAGACATTTGAAGAAATTGATTACATTAAACAACTTGCAGACAAAGGCGAATTGAACATTCGACTTTACGTTATGGTAGGTGAAAGCAATAAAACACTAAAAGATAGACTTCAAGATTACCGGATGATCGGCTATGCGCAAAATCATTTAACCGTGCGTGCGATTAAGCAATATATTGATGGCGCACTCGGTTCCCGCGGTGCATGGCTTTTAATGGAATATGCTGATCTGCCTGACTCAAAAGGACAGAATGTAAACAGTATAAAATATTTAAGGGAGACTGCTGAGATAGCAGCAGATAATGGTTTCCAGTTGGGAATTCATGCAATTGGTGATAGAGGTGTGAGAGAAACTTTAAATATTTATGAAAGAGAGTTAGCAAAATCTGAAACTGAAAATGATTTTAGATGGAGAATAGAACACTCGCAGCACATCAGCAAAGAGGATATTTCCCGTTTTAGTGATTTAAATATTATCGCTGCCATGCAGGGAATTCACTGCACATCCGATGCAATTTTTGTGTTAAAGCGATTAGGAAATTTACGGGCAAAAGAAGGCGCATATGTATGGCGTAAACTTATTGATGCCGGGGTCACGATCTGCAATGGAACAGACGCCCCTGTTGAAGATGTGAGTCCGATTAAATCTTTTTATTCGAGTGTCACCAGAAAACTTGCAAACGGAAGTACATTTTTCCCTGATCAGAAAATGACTAGAGAAGAAGCACTGAAAAGCTACACAATGAACGGAGCATATGCTGCTTTTGAGGAAGACATCAAAGGCTCAATAACCAAAGGGAAATTAGCCGACATTACAATTCTCTCAAACGATTTATTAAAAGTAAGTGATGAGAAATTGTTGAACACAGAAGTATTTTACACAATTGTCGGCGGTGAAGTAAAGTATCAGAAAAAATAATTCAAGGGTGTCATGACGACCCTACCGCCGGTAGGCAGGTCCACGACACGACCAATAAAACAAGGTTATTATGAAAATTGAAGTATCAAACGGCGAATTAGTTGACAAGGTCAGCATCCTTTCAATCAAGTTGAAAAAAATAAAAAACGAAGAGAAACTGAAAAATATTCAAAAGGAATATGATCTGCTTTTTGAAGACATGAAAAAACTTGGCATTACTGAAGAAACGGAAGAGTACAAAAAATTAATTGAAGCGAATACCGACCTATGGGAAATTGAAGACAGAATAAGAATAAAAGAAGCAAAGAAAGAATTTGATGATGAATTTATTGAACTTGCCCGCTCTGTGTATTTTCAAAATGATAAACGGTTCGACCTTAAAACCGCGGTAAACAAAATGACTTCATCATCACTTATCGAAGAAAAGGAATACGTAAAGTATAAGTGACGCCTCTATCAATAAACGATATTGAACAGCACGCGAACAAAACCCAAACAATTCTTCAAGAAGTTGAACTCCCCGGACTCCCCTCTCACTCAAAAGTTTACTTGAAAAGGGAAGACTTAATTCATCACGAAATTTCCGGCAACAAGTGGTACAAATTAAAATACAACTTAATTGAAGCAAGCAGCCAAGGCTGTAAAACAATACTTACATTCGGCGGAGCTTATTCAAATCATATTCATGCAGTTGCATCAGCGGGAAGAATTTTCGGATTTAACACGATTGGAATTATCCGGGGTGAAGAACATTTTCCGCTTAATCCTACTTTGGAGCATGCAGTAAAATGTGGAATGAAATTAGTTTATCTCGATAGAACAACTTACCGGAAAAGGAACGAACCTGAATTTCAGAATGAGCTGAAAGAAAAATTTGGAAATGTTTATGTTGTTCCCGAGGGCGGGACAAATTCCTTAGCGGTAAAAGGAGCGAGTGAAATTATGACTGACATAAACATTGACTGCAATTACATTTGCACCGCTGTTGGAACAGGCGGCACGCTTTCCGGATTAATTTGCGGAGCGAATGGCAAAGGAAATGTACTTGGCTTTTCAATTTTAAAAGGGGGCAGCTTTCTAATTGATGAAGTTGCAAACCATGTAAAAAACTATTCCGGCAATAGTTTTACCAATTGGAAAATAAATCTCGATTATCACTTCGGCGGATATGCAAAAATTAATTCTGAGTTAGTGAAGTTCATTCATGATTTTGAAAGCTTGAACGGAATTCCCCTAGACCCGATCTACACCGGCAAAATGCTTTACGGAATTTCTGATTTGATCAAGCAGGAAAGATTTGATAAACATGATGTAATTGTGGCAATACACACCGGCGGACTGCAGGGTGTTGACGGGATGAGGGAAAAGATGGAACGGTAGTAAATCAAGTTGAATACAGTTGCAAAAATTCGTTTTGTTTACTATAGAAAATAAAAAAA